>Ga0315289_10000092_pt1 | contig 136897 bp, 114 predicted proteins | sample YL17G11_40_MG_FD_203452 | JGI IMG/M metagenome (GOLD analysis project Ga0315289, IMG submission 203452) | Sediment microbial communities from Yellowstone Lake, YNP, Wyoming, USA - YL17G11_40 | ecosystem: Environmental > Aquatic > Freshwater > Lake > Sediment | place: USA: Wyoming | collected... | reverse complement strand
CGGATCTTCGTCCTCGGCTCCTTCGACCCGGCGGCCGGTGGCGGATTGGTGAGCTCTGACGAGGAGGAGGAGCACTATGGCCGAGAAGACTGAGCTCGAGGAGATGACCTGGAGAGACGACTTCGAGAGCGACGTGGACAGGACGCAGAAGGAACTCGCGAAGCACGGTGCGGCATTCGTCCGGGCCCGGGCTACCGGTCGATTGCGTGAGTGCCATCTACGAGTCAAAGCGGTCGGTGATTCGCCGTCCGTGGAGTACATGGATCTCCCGATGGAGGACGGATCTGGGCGGCGGGTGGCGAAGAGACTCGCGGGTCAGCGACTCTGGAAGATCGTCTCGGATGAGGAGATGCAACGGGCGCTCAAGGAGGAGGGACCGGTGGGCATATGGCTCCGACACAACAGCTATGACCCTCGGAGGAGGACCAATGACCGACAAGTCTGAACTCGCTCCTCGCGAGGAGGTCCCACCTGAGGTCCTCCGGCCCGTGGGTGCGAACGCGCAGACCGCTCAGGCGCGGTGTGTCGAATGCGAGATATGCCACGAGGAGGTACCGTCAGGCGTGAGCCTCGAGGAGCACTTCAGATCTCATGGCGGGCCGCCGGAGGCGAGGGCGAAGTACGGGTGCGACCATGGCACGCTCTATGTGGAACTGTGGTTCGGCCTCGCCGGCATGTGCGTGGCTGGTCCGTACGCTCAGGAGTTCGGCGAGGTCGTGGTGGACTGGGGGCACGACAAGACGCCCGACGTGCTCCGGAGGATCGTGGAGGACGAGAACGCCGGGCGGCTCGACCTCTCAGGCCGGTACTGGCCACGCACCTGGAGAAGCGCGATGGAGCTCGAGGCGATCTACCACGAGCGAGCGCCCCCTGACGAGTCCCCTGGCTAGCGGAAGTGAGGCTCGACTGTGCGGCCATCTCTTCTGGACAGCGCGCTCAAAGCCCTCGAGCTCCTCAGGAGGTCGCGGTCGTCTCGAGGTGTGACTAGAGCCCTCTCTTAGCCATGGCCATAGTAGTTTGGAATTGCTCGGTTCGGCACCATTCCGAGCAGATCTGAAAACATACAAGCCCATCCCCCCATGGAGATGTACGCTCCCCTGGCCTGATTGGACGAGTTCACGCATACTCGAGCGCGGCGGTGCCGGCATCTGGCCGAGACGACGCCGACACCACCACACGAAGGGGTTTCCAGCGTACCAGCATGTCCAGCGTCGGGCCCGAGGGAGGGAATTGTCAGCCAGCCTCTCCGTGCTCCTCAGGTCAGGCTGCGCGCTCAGTCGATCGAGGGGCCGAGGCTGAGGGCCTCGTCAGCCTCATCTGCTCGAGCAGGCATGCGCGCTCAGGAGATCTCAGTAGCGCTGCGGTGCCGAGCTCCTTATCCATGGAGAACAGGCGCGGCCCACACTCACGGCCACACCCCCGAGGCCGGCGGGATCACGGACCATGGGGTGTGCTCATGATGAGCCGAGTCGAATCTCGCGATCTCTCCGCGCTTCCTGCACGAGGAAATCGTCCGCCCTCTTGACTCGATCGAGGCGCTCGCGCAGCACGCGAGACAGGGCGGCGGTAGCACGGGCGCTGGCCTTCGGATCCTCTTTCCCGCGGCGGCGCTCCGAGGGCATGGCGAGCCGCCAGGCATGGACGGCCACAAGCCGCCCTCCCCAATCGGCCTGGGCGAAGCCCCACGATCTCACAAGTCCCTGGGCCTCGAGATCTCTGAGGACCCTGAGCGTCTGGTCGTCTGATGCGCCGATCCGCGATGCGAGCTCACTCGTGTAGCCAGGGCTCTCCTTGAGTGCTGCCAAGAGCCGCGTGCGCACGACGGGCTTTGGCCCACGCCTGCGTCGAGGTCCTCCTCGAGCACCGGCGGCCTTGAGGACCTCAGCGTCCGCATCTTGCGTCATGCTGTGCGGCATCGACCTGAGAGTAGATAATATGCGGGGGGGATAGTGTCCCCCCTCCTCTCGCGGGCATGCAGACCGATGGCGGAGGCGAGACAGCCAGATATAAAGAAATTGGCTCATGGATGCCCGTCTCGAGGCCTTCCGTCCAGGGGCGAGCAGCTCATTTCTCTCTACTCGGAGGAAGGGCGCGTATTCTCCTCGAGCTCGAGCCCTGCTAGACGCCTTCGCGCAGGTTCACTCCACCTGCAGGGCCCTCGAGACGGGGCGAGCGCGAGAAGGGGAAAAAGATGGGGAAGGGGTTTGCGCGCTGCAGATCCTGCCGGGTCAGACCCACGAGTGCCCACCCTTCGACCTCGTGCGGTCGCGGTAGAAATCGCGGATCTTGCAGGCCACGGCCACGAGCTGTGCAGCTGGGAGGTCCTTGTCCACGATCTGCTCGAGCTCGCCGAGGATGATCTTCTGCATCTCGTTATGGCGGTGCCGTCCAGACATGAGGAGCTCGTCCAGCTCGCTCGCGGCCGCGTCGAGGTCCACGCCCTCGCGCACGATCGCACAGAGGATGCCCCTGAGGTAGCTCTGTCTCTCGCGCTCCCTGAGGAGCTTCTCTTCCGTTTCGTTCCTTGCGTTCATTCGTTCGTTCACCTCCTGGGGACTCTCGGTCTGGCCGCGACGCGGCCAAAAAGGAGGAAGAGCCTGCGCCTGTGGGCGCAGGATTGATGGGGGCGGGCAAGGACAAGAGGGGTCAGAGCGCTCCGACAAGCCAGAGAAGTTTCGGGCCCCGATTTCGCCTACTGAAACTATTTTAGTGCCCTTGAACTATCCCTTTGGTAATGCGACTGGAAATCAATGGTTGGGCCTCGAAGATAAGCTTCTCTGCCACGCACATAATCCCAATGCACTCCAAGTGCGGAAGGCTCCACGGTCATGACTATGCCATCAACATGAAGATAGAGGGAGAGATGGGCCCGGACGGGGTCATCATGGATTTCATCAGCGTCAAGGAGTTTCTCAGGGGCGTGGCGGCGGAGCTGGATCACCGGGTGATCATCCCGGCCAAGGATCGGGGGGTCACGATCGGCAAGGAATATGTCGAGTACATAGTCGGCGACAAGAAGCTAACGTTGCCGAAGTGCGACTGCATAATGCTCGAGATTGAAGTCGCCTCCGCGGAGACTCTTTCGAATTTCGTGCTGAAGCGGATGCTGGAGAAGGTTAAGTTCCCAAAGAATGTCACACGCATCGAGATTGGGGTTGACGAGGGCAGAGGTCAGGGCGCTTGGACCGGTCACGACTTCTGAGCGGTTGGTGTCTAGATGGTAGAGGCGATTGTTCTTCTTTCAGGCGGTCTCGATTCGTCGACCGTGCTCGCGCTCGCGAAGGAGCGAGGATACGACGTCGTCGCGCTTACTTTCGACTATGGGCAGAAGCATAAGCGGGAGCTCAACAGCTCGAGGAAAATGGTTCGCCACTTCAAGGCGAAGGAACACATGATCATCCCGCTTAGTCTCGGCGAGCTGCTCAGAAGCTCGCTTACAAGAGAATCGATGTCCATCCCTGAGAATCGGACCGAGGAAGAGATCTCGTCCTGTGTGCCTAGCACATACGTGCCGTCCAGGAACATCATCTTCCTGAGCATCGCAGCATCTATCGCTGAGAGCAGAGGCGCCGAGGCGGTATTCATAGCGGCCAACTCCGTGGACTTCAGCGGTTATCCAGACTGCACCGCGGAATTCATGTCGGCGTTCCAGAGGGCGCTCGATATCGGAACCAGGGCGGGCAGAGAGGGTCGTGGCATTAGGATCGAGGCTCCGATTCTGACGAAATCCAAGGGCGATATCGTCAGAGAGGCCATTCGCCTGAAGGTTCCGATGGAGGACACTTGGAGCTGCTACAAAGGTGGCGTCAAAGCTTGTGGCAAATGCGATTCCTGTCTTCTAAGGCTGAGAGGTTTCTCGGAGGCCGGAATCCGTGATCCATTGGAATATGAGGGGAGCCAATGAAGGTCTACTCTATTTTCAAGTCGATTCAGGGAGAGGGACTCACCATTGGGGCGCCGACTGCGTTCATCCGCACCTCTGGCTGCCCCTTGAGATGTACCTACTGCGATACGCCCCAGGCATTCGACAAGGGCGAACAGATGACGATCGAGATCATCATGGCAAAGGTGGCCAAACTCAAGTGCAGTCATGTGTGTCTCACTGGCGGGGAACCGCTCGCGCAGAAGGACTCTCCTGGACTTCTCAAGAGACTCTTGGACGACGGGTACCAGGTCGTCCTCGAGACCAACGGCGCAATGCCGCTGGACGATATGCCGTGCGTCGAGAATCTCACAATCAGCATGGACATCAAGTGTCCATCATCGGGGGAATCGGAGAAGATGCTTTTCCAGAACATCGAATTGCTCGGACCCACCGACCAGCTGAAATTCATAATCGTCGACGACACGGACTACTCCTATGCCAAGGAGGTCATCGAGAAGTACTCCCCGAAATGCGAGATCATACTCACTCCAGTCGGGGGAAAGAACCTGAAGTCGCTTGCGGAGAAGGTACTCAGAGAAGGGCTTGACGTCCGCGTGCTTCCTCAACTTCATAAGTTCATATGGGGCGACGAGGACAACCGATAGACCCTTTCATCATCCTCTGAAGGATGGGCGCTTCGACAAGTATCTCGGAAGAGGAAGTCTCGCCCTTGGATAGCCTTTCGAGAGCGTGGCAACCTCCGTCTTCAGCTGCTCGAGGGTCATCATCTTCTGGTCACCGCTTCTCATCCTGACGGGGAACTGTCCAGAGGCTTCTTCCTTCTCCCCTACGACGATGATCATGTTGATCCATTCCATCTCAGCGTTGCGGATCTTCTTGCCAACCTTGTCGTCCATATCGTCGATGTCAACTCGCGCATCAATCTGATCAGCAAGCCTATCGCAATCCCCAACGAATTCCTCGTTGACAGGAATCAGCCGGATCTGAGTAGGTGCTATCCAGAATGGCAGCGCTGGCTTCTCGTGCTTCAGGGCCTCCTCGAGCAGTACGTAGATCCATCTCTCGATCGAACCTATCGATGAATGGCAGATGATACACCCTTTCTTCTTGCCGTCCGAGTCAGCATAGACGATCCCGTACCTCTCGGCATCTTCGACATCTAGCTGCACAGTGCTCAGCTGAACCGCTCCACCCACCGAATCGATCCCCTGGAATTCGTGCTTGACCGCCCAGTAGTGCTTCATCTCGGAGAGGACCTCGATGAGGGCGGGCTTCTTGGAGTATTTGAGCAGTTCAATGAGATTGCCCTTGTACTTGTCGTAGAATTCCCGGACTATCCTGAACGCGACAGCGTACTCCACCCCCGTAGCGTCAGCGAGGTCCGAGTAGTTCTTGTAGAGCAGCATGTACTCCTTCCAGCCATCATCGATGTTCTTCGTGAAGCAGTGGACATCAGGCATGTGGAACGCTCTAAGCCGCTTGAGCCCGGTGAGCTCTCCCCGTTGCTCCAATCTGAAGCTCTTCGAGAACTCGTACACCCTCAAGGGCAGATTTCTGTAGCTCAGGGTCGCACCCTTCATCATCCTGAAAAGGCCGAAATCTCCCGCAAATCTTAGGACGAACTCCCTGTTCTCATCGGTCTTCAGAGTGTAATGTCTTTCGTGGAACGACATCCCCTGGCTCCTGATGTCAGGGAACGACCAGTCATATAGGACTGGAGTGTCAATCTGGATGGCACCTATGCGGTCCAGCGCAATCTCTTGCGCCCATGCCTCGAGGAGGCTGAACACAAGGTGGCCCTTCGGAAACATTCTGAAATGGCCCCTGTCGCTCGCTTCCTCATAGTCGACCAGCTCCAGTTTCTGCATGGCCTTGATGGAAGGAGGCTCTTCGCCCTTTGTCCTGCCAATCTCCTCAGCGAGGATGAATGTCTTCAATGAGGGATGCTTATCCAGGATCTTGAGAGAGTCGATGTTCTCCAGATCAACAGGGAATTCCTCCCCTTCAGGCGTGAGGATATAGAAGGTCTTGGCAATCTTCTCAACGACCTCCTCTCGTGTGACCTTCTTTTCGGCCGTGAACTCGCGGGACAATTCGGAAAGTGGATGGCCCTTACATCGGATCTCGAAGCCCTTGTACCATCCAAACGGGGATCTATGCACTTCGATCCCTCTTGCCTTAAGGGCCGCCTCCGTGGCTTTCAGGACATCCACTGCAAGTTTCGGGGAGGCGAGATTCGAGCTGAGGTGCGCGTAGGGATATAGCACCAGTCTTTCTGCCTTGACCTTTGCGAACACGTCTGCGAAATCGGCGGATGCGACCTCCGCAATGGCGTCGACATCTTCGTCGGAGGCTTCGATTGTGGAAAATGCTACTAGAACTTCCTTGAACGAGTGCTTCTTCGGGTGTTCCTTCGGAAGCGGTTCCGCCATCTTCGTTGGTTCTCTGACTTCGTATTCGAACTTGTCAGCGTGTATGAGGAGTACCCTCATTGTCAATCGTCGTCGAAATACATACCAGAGTATTAAAAGGATACATTCTGGTCAGTCCATCAAATGCTTTGGAGGAGGAGCGAAATATACTTCACTACTGTCGCTGCATACGGGTGCGAAAGCTAATTATGGGCTTTCGATGCAGGAGGGACCCTGTTGAACCCGAGAAAAAGGGAATTGGCCGCTAAGGATGCCCAGCCTAATCCGCCTCCGGCTTCCGCGAATCCTCCGGTTCAAGGCGTTAATGCTTGTGCGGTCAAACCACCACGAGCGGTCTGCGTGGCTATCCCTCATGCGGGCAAGCCTGTTCGAATCCTTGGCAACTCACCAACTGAGTTCATATCGACACTTCAGAGCTCGACACTCGCCTGGATCAACTTCACTGTGTGCGACATAGCCAAGGATGGCGCCGAGGTCGCCACTCTTCTGGGTTTCAGCGCCTCACTGGTTTCGGAGGTCATCAAGGGTTACCATGCCAGCTTCGTTGACGGGGAAACCGAATTGGGAATCATGGTCCCGGCTGTCATGATCTCAAAGCTGGACCTCCGTTCGTATCCTCTCGTTATTCTTGTTAGGAAAGATCTGATCGTCACGATCCACAGCGAGGAGGTCGAGAGGCTGATACAGTTTTCGAGGTACGCTGACGTCTATATGCGCAAGTTGCCCGAATCGATGCCCCTCGACGACAGACTCGCCTCAATGCTTGTCCGCATACTGGATGAGAACAACTCACGCAACTTCGAGTATCTCAGGGAAATCGAAGAGCAAGGAGACGAGATGAGCGAGTTGCTTCTCAATCCGAAGACACCTCGGATGGAGGTTGGCAAGCAGATCTATGACTTGAAGCACACTCTAATCACCTATCTCAACACCCTCTGGAGGACTCTCGACGTTCTGCACAACCTCCGATACGGCGATGCGCAGTTGATTTCGGACAATCCGAAGATGCTCGCCCAGATAGGCCTGCTGGTGGAAGATGTCAACAGGCAGATCTCTCTCAGCGAACATATGTCTCAGGTTCTTGCCTCAGGTCTTGAGGTCCTGCAGGCAATCTACAACAACCAGCTACAGATTCTGAACAACCGGATGGCGTTGACGATAACCTGGTTGACCATCCTGGGCACCGCAGTGCTCGTTCCTAACACACTCGCGACGATATTCGGGTACGTTTTCAATCTTGATTGGCGCTGGCAGCTTTGGACTTTGTCAGTGATGTTCGCTGCGACAGCATTGGCCACCTATCTGGCGTATTGGTGGGTGACGCGGAAGGTCCAGCTGCCTTCTGCGCCTGATTGATTGCCCAGCTATAGAACCACCCATCGAAACCCTTTTCATTCCGGTCCTTTGATAAGGTCAGCAGGTGAATTCGAATTGAAGGAATTCGACGTCTACGTCCAGAACAAACCGGGCGAGCTCGCCAAGGTCTGCGAGATGCTTGGCGACCACGGTGTCAACATCAGAGCGATATCCAGTGAACGTGGAAGCGGGAAACCCATGATCAGGATTGTGACAGATGACGAGACGACAACGAAGTCTGCCCTTGCTAGATCCGGGATTGGCTACGACCTCAAAGACGTCATTGCAGTCAGGATGAAAGACCGTCCAGGTGAACTTGGCAAGATTGCCAAGAAGCTCGCCAGGGCGATGGTCAATGTCGATTCCATCTACATTCTGGGAAAGATCGGAGACGCAACCGAGATAGCCCTGACCGTTGACAACATCCAGAAAGCGCAGAGTGTTCTCGAGTAGGAACGATTCCAAATTGCCTTCTCCATCCGGCATTTCTGGTTTCAGTCTAGATTGTTCCCTCTCCTAACCAGAATCTCTTCCAGAAGATTCCTAGCATCCCGAACCTTAGCCAGTTCATCGTGGGTCAAGTCGAGTCGCAGGAGATGAGACCACACTTTGGAGAGGGAGTGGTAGGATTCCTTGATCAGCTCAAGGTCTTCGTCAGTTTCGCGGACTGGCTTGACATTTTCCTCCGCGTTCGGACGATAGAAAACGTTCCGTCCAACCTTCGTCCTCGTGACAATGCCCTTCTTCTCGAGTTTCTGAAGCGCCTGGGTCGCCCCGGACTGGGTGATCTTCAGCTCAGCCGCAAGGATAGTTGGGGAATGGATTCCCCTATTCAGTATCTCCAGAATCTCCGTTTCGCGCGGGGTGAGCATTGTTGCACATCCATAAGTCACATATTAGTGACTACTTATGTTTTATCATTGTATCTTATGTATCTGCTTATGATGTCCTAATGTAATGGAGGTTGAAGGACTTGGCTGTTCGATGCTGGCATCCCGGTTTCTAGGGTTTGATTCTGATCTGCTTGAACCGCTAATGGAAGGGCGAGGTGTGACCGGGACCGCGCTATTCCTGTTTCTTCTCAGATTCTTCAGGCTTGGGAGGCGTTTCTCGTTCCTTCTCCATTGCCGCGAGTAGCTCCTCGGTTTCAAGTTTTCTCTTCCTTGTGATGGAGCCAGGTATGAGTGTATCCATGAATTTCTCAAAGTACTTTTTCTCCGTGAGGATTTCTTCCCTGCCTAGTTCCAGTCCAGCCACCGCGGTAATCGATTCCGTTCCCAGTCCGTAGGACTGCGCTCTGAGATTGGTGAGGTCCTTCTCCAGCCTTTTCTCATGCTCCTCGATGATCTTACCAATTCTCTCATCCGCGAGATCCTTGAGCATCTTCTCGAGAAACGCGACCTGCTCCTCCTTGCTCTTCGCTGCAATCAACATGAGCGCTGCTTCGTGCTTGAAATCCAGTCTAGCCCCAGCATAGTCCTCATCGGTTCTCGATATCCAGACAAGAGGGTGTTCAGGCGCGTTGTAGGTTACCTTCTCAGGAACGAGCGAGTCTGCGGATATGCGGATAGATGTATCTCCAGATGAGTGGTATACGGCGTAGAAGCTCATCCGCTCCAAGAAGTTGATCTCCAGGAACTCCCGCCTGTTCTTCTCGACGATTGTGGGATTCTCCTTCGCGAGTTCTTCGAGAATGGCAGCCGGTGTGTTCTCCGGCTTCTTGTCTCCAAGGTATCTCGAAGCTCCCATGATGCATCTGAGTGGTTCGTATGTTCTCGTGAGCCAGAACGACGGCGGGAAGGCCGTCCACGATTTCTTCTTGCCATCGTCCTCCCTTTTAGTCTTAAGCTTCGAGAACGAAAACGTGGAGAACTGGTACCGAATCTGGTCCTTGTCTCTCTCGAGGACACCCGAGGGCAATCCCTCCTTCGCCACGATCCGGTCCGCCCAGAATCCGAGTTCGGACCGCAGCTTCGGCCTTGTCGTCGCGCCGGACGCTGCGATGTGGCCCAGGACCTGTCTCCTGGTAGGAGTGATGAGCCAGCTGAGCCAGAGAACGAAAGTCTTCGGTGTGTCTATGTAAGGAACGGGCAAGATAGTATGGTCCGCCGCCGTTCCCCACCCGGGGAGGACTGCCTGGCCAGGTGTGTGCGAGTACGATCTGTCCAGATACGCCAAGAGCGCTACCTCGTCTGAAGGTTCCAACGGCTCCCTGATGGGCGCGGGTTCTATTCTCAGATCGGAGTTGAGGAAATAGTAATTCTGTCTCTTCGAATTGATGGGGAGCAAGACGCCACAGTCTACCCCTTTTGCGAGGAGCGTGCGCATTTGGACGCTGCTCTTGTCCTTCAACGGCCTCGTCTGCGCGCTCAAGGAAAGCCTTCTCATGGAATCTGTGAGAGGGCTCCTCTCGATCTCCTTTCTCGTCAAGGGCTGTTTGTGCAGCAGCGTGTAGACCACCGCCCTGGACACATTGTTCGACAAGAATTCGCCAATCTCGATAGCCTTCTCCTTCTGAAGAGGCAGAACTTGCTGTGTCATCCCATCCACCTAGCTGTTCCGTTTTGCTTCAAATCGGATTGTGCGTACTTATAACTATCCCTAAAAAGCATGCGAAAGGCACGCTCATGGGAATTCCCCGCAGAAGGGACGGGCGATTGGCGATGCAGGCTCCGAAAATGCTCACTTTCGTTTCAGCTTCTCCACAATTGCATCTCCCATCGCGTGGGTCGATGTCTTCCCGCCTATGTCGGGTGTCTTGTACTTGCCGGATCTAAGAGTGTCTTTCACTGCGCTCTCGATGTCAGCTGCGGCTTCCGCATGCCCGAGAGTCTCCAGCATAAGTGAAGCTGATAGTACTGCGCCGACAGGGTTGGCCATGCCTCTGCCAGCGATGTCCGGCGCTGAGCCGTGAACCGGCTCGAACATGCTTATGCCAGCTGGATTGATGTTTCCCGATGGAGCCAGCCCGAGCCCTCCCTGCAGTGCTGCTCCCAGATCGGTGAGTATGTCTCCGAACAGGTTCGGGGTGACGAGCAGTTTGAATCTCTCCGGGTTCCTCACCATGTGGAGCGCCACAGCGTCCACGTATTGGAACTCCTTCGCGACGCCGAACTTCGCAGACGCCTCCTCTGCTGCCTCTCTCCAGATGCCGTACATCTCGGTCAGGACGTTTGCCTTGTCGACGACTGTGACCAAGTCTATCCCTTCCTTCTTGGCCAGCTGGAAAGCATAATCCATGATGCGTTTCGCACCATGCTTCGTGATGACGCCGATCTGAAACGCGAGTTCGTCCTCGTCCGTAAGGTCCACGCCTACGTCAAACTTAGCTTCATAAGTCTTTCTGATCAGCGAAAGGGACGACATCGAGAGGCCTTTCTTCACTCTGTTGCCCAGACCCACATAGAAGTCCTCGGTGTTCTCCCGGACGAACTTCATGTCTATCCTCCTTCCTTCTCCGGCCAACGGACATGGCACGCCCTCGTACAATCTCACAGGCCTGAGATTGATGTATTGGTCGAAATGGAACCGCAGCCTGAGCAAGGCTCCTTTCTCAAGGATACCAGGTTTCACACGCGAATCGCCCATGGCGCCAAGAAGGATCGAGTCCTTCCTCGATAGCCTCTGGATCGTCTCGTCAGTGAGCACTTCACCAGTATCGAGATAGTGATTCGCCCCGATTGGGAATTCCTCGTACTCGAACGACAAGTTGCGTTTCTCCGCAACAGCATCGAGAACCCTCCTCGCTTCCTTGATGACTTCAGGGCCGATTCCGTCACCCGGTATGATCCCTATCTTCTGCATCCTAGCACCTCTCTGGTGTATGGCACGAGCCCGCCCTTCTCGATGAGCATCATGACGAATGGAGCGTACGTGGCGAACCCCGTTCTCCTTCCAGTCATCCGGTTCTCGACCCATCCGTCTTTCAGGTTGACAGTGATGTCATCTGAATCCGACGCAGAGACCTTCGCCTCTATCACGGGGAGGCCGATGTTGATGGCGTTTCTGAAGAATATCCGTGCGAAGGATTCAGCGACCACGCAAGACACACCTGCCCCCATGAGCGCTCTGGGAGCATGCTCTCTGCTGGAACCGCATCCGAAGTTGCGCCCTGCGACGACAATGTCGCCCGAGCGCACGTTCTTGGCGAATTCAGGCCTTGCCGCTTCGAAAGCATGCTTTGCCAACTCGGAGCTGTCCATGGTCACTAGGTATTCGGCGGGGATGATCTGGTCCGTGTCGGCGTTGTCTCCGAAGACCCAGGCCTTTCCTGTCAAGCTGGTCTTCATCTCACCACCTCAGACGGATCAACAATCCTCCCTTTGATCGCACTGGCGGCGACGACTGCAGGGCTCGCAAGGTAGACTTCAGAGTCCTTGGCACCCATTCTGCCGACGAAGTTCCTGTTGGTGCTGCTCACGCATCTCTCTCCGGGGGCGAGGACTCCCATGTATCCTCCCAAACACGCACCGCAGGTAGGCCCGGAGATGAATGCTCCTGCATCCGAGAAGATCTTGAGAAGCCCTTCCTTCATCGCGAGATCGAACACCTCTTTTGTGGCGGGGACGACTATCATCCGCACTCCAGGCTTCACCTTCCTGCCCTTCACAATCTTCGCGGCGACTCTCAGGTCTTCGATTCGTCCGTTTGTGCACGAGCCAAGGTAGGCTTGGTCGATCGCCACGTTGACCTCGCTTGCCGGAGCTACATTGCTCGGCAAGAATGGCTTTGCGACTAGCGGGACTATTTCTTTGCCGTCATATTCCCTCGTACTGGAATACGGCGCATCCAGGTCGGCCAGAACGTGCTTGTAAGCACCTTTCACCCTCTTGCAGAGGTATGCGTCCACCTTTGGATCAGGCGGAATTATGCACGCTTTTGCCCCGGCCTCGATGCCCATGTTCGATATGGTGATTCTGTCAGAGACTGGCAGGGAGGAAATCGAACTGCCCTGAACCTCCATGGACGAGTACAGAGCTCCCTCGACGCCGATGTCCCCGATGATCGTCAGTATGACGTCTTTTCCAGACACGTGCTTGCCGAGCTTCCCGTCGATCGTGAATTTCATCGATTCCGGCACTTTGAACCAAAGGATTCCTCTCGCGAAGACGGTCGCCGCCTCGGTGCTCCCAATCCCGGTCGCGAAAGCCCCCAGAGCGCCGTAGGAACATGTGTGCGAATCAGCTCCAACGATGAGTCTCCCAGGAGCAACGAATCCTTGCTCTATCATGAGCTGGTGGCATACGCCGCCCGAGCCTACCTCGAAGTAGTTCTTGATGTGGTGCTTACGGGCAAAATCCCTCATCTTCTTGGCTTGCTTCGCAGAGGCCACATCCTTGTTCGGAACATAGTGATCTGGAATCAGGACGACCTTCTTTCCGATGATGGGTGCGCACAGACCTTCGAACTCATCGAAAGCAGCGGGTCCCGTGATATCGTTGACCATGACGTAGTCCACTTGCGCCTCCACGATCTCTCCCGCATGGACGTCCTTGCCGGATTTCGCAGACAGTATCTTCTCGGCGATTGTCTTGCTCACTCGATCCACCTCTGCAGATAGCTCCGCGGGTCAGTACGCCCTCTTCCTCTCCTTCCCGTTGCAGACGCCTAGTTTTCGGATCCACAGTCTGTTCAGGCCTTCAACCATTGCGTCCACGCTAGTCGTGACTATGTCCGAGCCGACGCTCTTGCCAAGCGACAGAAGCTGCGCATCTTCGCTGTCCCCGAGCTTCACGGTCACCTCGCACAGTGCGTTCGAACCTCCAGTGATGGCCTCCAGCCTGTACTCCTTCAGCACGATGTTCTTCGAGACAGCTGCCTTTATCGCGTTCACGCTTGCATCTATCGGACCCACACCAGTTTCAGAGGCCCGTCTGTTCTCTCCGTCGATGTTCAATACGACCGTGGCCGTCGGCGTGAAGTTCAATCCGGTAAAGACTGTGAACTCCTCAAGCTTGATGGCAGGGGCTGCCTCCTGACCGATGACATCGTACGCAACCGCAAGCAACTCCGCATCGTCCAGTTTCTTTCCGGATTCGGCCCACTTCTTGACCCTCGCGACGACCTCTTTCATTTGGTCGTGGTGGAGCTCCAGGCCATATTCCTTGAGCTTGTTCTGGACTGCGTGGACACCCGAGTGCTTTCCCAAGACGAAGGTTCTCTCCTTCCCAACGATCTCCGGCCGCATTGGCTCATATGTCGATGCGTCACTCAGCACACCGTGAACGTGGATGCCGGATTCGTGCGAGAACGCGTTCTCTCCGACTATTGCCTTGTTCGGTTGGACCGCTATTCCTGTCAGCTGGGAAACGAGCCTGGAAACGAAAGCCATCTTCCTTGTGTTGATGTTGGTCTTGATGTTGTAGAATGCTTGCAGGCCCATCACGACTTCCTCGAGCGCAGCGTTTCCTGCGCGCTCTCCGAGGCCGTTTATTGTGCAGTGGACCTCCTCCGCTCCGCCAAGCACGCCTGCCAACGAGTTGGCCACCGACATTCCGAAATCGTCGTGACAATGGACGGCCAGAGGCACCTTCACATTCCGCTTGATCTCCGCAACGAACTGTGTCATGGCAGTGGGAGTCATCACACCCACGGTGTCGGGGATGTCTATCCTGTCGACGCCAACCTCTTGTATGGCCTTGTGAACGACGTTGAGGAAATCGAGCTCGGTTCTCGTCCCATCCTCGCAGCTGAACTCGACCGTCAGTCCGTGGTCCTTGCCATACTGAACGGCTGCTACGGCCTTGTCTCGTGCCTCTTCCTGCGAGATCTTCAGCTTCTTCTCCAGGTGTACCTTGGAAGTCGCGAGGAAGATATGAACAGAATCAACGTCACATGCCAGCGCTGCGTCGATGTCTCCAGGGCTCGCTCTGCACAATGCGCATATCTCGCTCTTCAATCCTGAGCCAGCTATTCTCTTGACAGCGTCTGCTTCGCCTTCGGAGTTGATGGGGAACCCGGCCTCTATGATATCGACGCCCAGCTCGTCCAGCGCTTGGGCGATCTTGACTTTGTCCTCGCTCGAAAGCGCCACGTTCGGCGTCTGCTCTCCGTCCCGCAAGGTGGTGTCCAGGATCTTGACTGTCTCCGGCATCCTCGTCGCGGAGAATATCTTCTTGTTGTATTCACTCACGAACACCCCCGTATCGGGTATCTTGAATGCGGGTTCCATCGTTTCTCGAGCAGTCTCACTCGGAGTTTGTGTTGGCATCAAAACACTCTCCAAAAACCTTCACTGCAGCCCTTAGGCTAGGATAAGCAGCCCCAAGGGCAGAATAAGCAAACCGTTGCTCTTGTGCAGCATTCCTAGCCTCCGTGTACAGTAGAGCCACACCCTGTTAAGGCGTGACATGTCTCCTCATGGCCTGGACCGATATAAATGTTTGCGGCTCTGGGTCGTGGCTGGAATCAGTGTGCTGGCTGGACAGTTATGTACAATCCAGCTCCGTTCATATGTTTTGGAAGATTAGAAATACCTCGTTCAAGGTACTGCGCGTGATACTCTTGAGCAAGGATCCTTTGGTGGCTTTCCAGGGAGAGCGAGGGGCATATTCGGAAGACGCCTGCTTCAAGTTCTTCGGGAGCAAGGTGAAGACGAAGCCCGTGCTTGATTTTCAATCGGTGTTCGAGGCAGTTGAGCACGATAAGGTCACCCACGCCATGGTCCCCGTGGAGAACTCGATCGAGGGCAGCGTGGCTCAGGTGAATGATCTCCTGCTCGATCATGATTTGACGGTCTCAGGTGAGGCGATTGTGCCTGTCAAGCACTATCTGATGGTGTACCGCGATGCGTCGATGGAGACCATCAAAGAGGTGCTCAGCCATCCGCAAGCCCTTGGCCAATGCAGGAAATTCCTCGCGAATCACCCTGAATGGAAAATCATACCATCATACGACACGGCGGGCAGTGCGAGGATTGTTTCCGAATCCAAGCGAACAGACGTTGCTGCCATCGCGAGCAAGCGTGCAGCGAGCGTCTATGGGTTGAAGACTCTGAGAGAGGACATCCAGAGCGAGGATGTCAACGTCACACGCTTTTTCGTGCTCGAGAAGAACCCTGAACCTGTTGATGGTGCGAACAAAACCTCCATAGTGTTCGCCACAAAGAACGCACCTGGGGCGCTTCACAAATGCCTAGGTGAATTCGCCTCGCGCAATGTCAATCTCTCGAAGCTCGAATCCAGGCCAAGGAAGAACAAGCCGTGGGTCTACGTGTTCTATGCGGATTTCGAGGGAAGCATGGATGATCCCAACTGCCATGCCGCAATTGGAGGTCTCCTGAAGACAGGTGCCTTCGTCAAGATCCTTGGCTCGTACAAGAAAGCAGAGGCCAAGTGACCGCCTTGCAGTCCGGACAAAGCCGTGGGTCCTGAGATGACGATAGCCTTGATTGGCATGCTCGTAAATGCAGAAAATGCCATTTGATTGTTCTCTTCGTTACCCATTTTGATTCATACGTAGGTATCGCAGCCACCGACTCACTCATGCTGCAATTGCCAGCGGGAATCCCGTGATGCCCATGGGAGCTCCGAACCATCCTAGACGGTAGCTCCCGCAACCATCGATTCTCGCTTGAGTTCCTCGATGCCCGAAGCCCCTCTGATCATGGTTCGGTCTCTCTCCAACATCGCAAGGTCTTTGTCATCGAAGGCCTTGGGATGCACGGCGACGAGAAGTCGGGCTTTCGTTATCCACGCGGTCTCGTTCAGAGAATCGAGAGATCTCAGAACCTTCCTGAACTCGTTGAATGTCATTATGTACTCAATCCCTTCCATCAGGACTATGCTGTTCGGATTCGTCTCCATGAACCGTATGACCGTGTCCGTAAGCACGGCCAGGCTTGTCGGTGCGACCCTTCTCTCCCCCGGTGATTCGGTCAGCCAAATGATGGGTGTTGCCTGCAGGTTTCGTTCCTTCCTAACGTTGTCTGGAAACTCGCGAGTGACCACGAGGCCACGAGGGATGAGGAATTCGAGCGTGGCAGATGCGGAATCCTCCTTCGAAGGAATCTCGGCATCAGGCCTTAGCGGAAGGCTGACCAGATCTGAGAACAGACCGAACGCTGAGTCAGGCTTGTCGTCATAGATGAGGTAGACACCTCTGGGAATGTCGAAGCTTCTGAATCCATCTCTCTTGTAGGTTTCAGCCTCCGCATCAACGGTGATGGCCAGGAATCCAGCGCCCCTAACGGTTCTAGCTGCTACGAGAAACAAGGCAACCATGATCCAAGAGTATGGGTTGTACTCGTCGTAGCCTTTCCCGATATTCAGTATCACATCGAGCACAAGCTCCGTTGCCGGTATGCCCGTCCAGGTCACAGCTAGGAGGAACATGCTTCTTCGGCCGGCTTCGTCAAGTCTCGCGGTCGTGCCCTTTCTCGATTGCGAGACGGGCAACAGGATATCCAGAGCCACGGTCGCAACAAAATAGGCACCGACCGCAACCAGGACCCATGAATTCCAATTCTGGCCCTCAGCACCCTCCAGATCACTTGTCCAGACGAAGACGACGAGCGCAGCGCCAAGCATCCCCCAGCCCGTTATCAGGTTCAAAGGGTGCCGTCGTAGCCAAGCCTTGAAGTGCTCGACCGAACTGTATTTGGAGTAGACTGTGGTGAGGAGAACGGCCGAAAGGGAGAGCCATATGGAGACTATGATGAATGTAAGGTCTACGGATGCGTGCACATCGACCGACCATCCGACGAGTGTGTCGGCGGCGATCTCCAGAATCCAGAGTACCATCAATGACACCGCAAATAGGAGAACGAACCAACTGCGCATGACTTCGAAGAACCGTGCCTTCAAGGTGTATACGGTCATGAATACGTAGGATACGACCACCAAGCCGATGAGGCCGGGCAGTATCTCGAAAACGAAATCTGCAATCTCGGTCACGATCGGCACCCAACACCTTTCATTCGAGCCTGATCAGGTCAACTGTCTTGCAGGTCAAGAACCTTTCCGAGGCGAATGCTGTCTCTTGTGCTCTCCCCATCCGAACGGGACACGAAAGACTTGGTGCTTTTGTCCTGCTCTGTAGAAACCCTCTGAAAAGCGACATCCTGGAAAGGGATAAACGTCAGCACAGTATGGCCCCTCCCGGGAGTCAAGCCAGCTCCGTGTCAAGAGCCTTGACTCCAGGGATGGGATAGCCCTGTGCCGCGGGATGGGAAGAAAGCGAACCAGCATAAACTGGTTCGCATCGTTCGTCGTCAGAAGACGGTCTTGAAGAGGGCTCGATACCCTCTTCGAGGGTCGAAGTATGCGAATCACCTGTACACGGACCAGCAGCATGTGGTCCTGCTGGCGCTCCGCCAGCATTTCAGGAAGTCGTACAGGGACTTCTGTGAGATGCTCGAGGTCTGCACTGAGATCACGGACGAGCTTGGCCTGAAGAGAGTGCCTCACTGGACAACGCTCCAGAAGTTCTCCAGGCGTGCGGATGCGAGGAGGCTGGAGCGCCTCCTCCTCGCATACTTGGTTGAGGCGAGACTGAGTGTGTTGCATCTGGCCGTCGACTCGACGGGGTTCAGCTCGACATCTGCGAGCACCTATTACACTCGAGTGCTCGAGGACAGGAAGAGCAAGATCGGTGGACACCGTCGGGGTGTCCAGACGCGCCACTACATGAAGCAGACTGCGGCGGTGGAGACGAGGAAGCAGCTCATAGTCGCGGTGAAGTTCAGGCGAGGTCCGTCGAACGACTCGCCGGACTTCCCGCGTGTGCTCGAGAAGGTCCTGCCAGCCCAGCTTCCCGTGAAGCTGGTCTTAGCTGACAAGGGTTACGATGCCGAGAGCAACCACGAGTACGCTCACGAGGTCCTGGGTGCGCGGACGATGATCCCCGTCCGCTACCGAGGGCCGGGGATCAGGGTGGGAGGACGGTACCGAAGGAGGAATCTGAGGGACTTCGACGAGGACGCATATCACCAGCGCGCGAAGGTGGAGACGGTGTTCTCTGTGGAGAAGCGGAAGATGGGATCGCATGTGCTGGCTCGGAACCCGAGCCAGCAGCACAAGGAGCTCATCTTCCGGGCATTCTCATACAACTCTGGGAGGATGGAGTCTATCTTTTTGCACTTCATCGAGGGTTTCTACAAAGCATTTTGTCCGAAAAATTAGTATAGTCAGTATCCCGTGCGCCTCCTCAGGAAGCGCACTAGGGAAGAGACCCTGACGGCAGGACGAATGCGTCCGCGCTGGTCACAATATCACGAGGGGAGGAGCTGTTGTTCGGCTATTGTGATTGAGGGTTCACCCTGATTTCGCGTTTCAGGATTCGGACAATCGGACACGGGGGAAGAACCGAATGCATAACATGAGAAGGATAGCGTGCTTTTTGGCAGTGTTTGTGCTCGCCCTGAGTATGGCAGCGGTGGTAGTCTCCGTGCCAGCTGCGAGCAGCGGCGATGCCTACGCATTGGAGAAGTTGGAACCGAAGCTGAAGACCCAGATGACAGATCTGCTGAAAGCCTCGCCTGACGCCGAAGTGAAGACGATCGTATTCCTGACTGACGGAGCCGATGTCGCTCAGGCCGGAGGTCTCATGGCAAAGGGCGGAGTCGAAGTGACTGCGCAGTATCCAGCGCTCGGAATCATGGCAACATCGATTCCCGCCAGATCCCTCGCAAAGGTCGCATCGATAGGGCAGGTCGAGAAGATACTCGTCGACGAGAGACGGCAGGCGCTGCCTGTGCCGCAGGGCGACTGGGCGTCGGACTACGCGAACATCCTTGACCCTGCGACTGGAATATGGTATGCCTCAACTCCATACACGATGGGCGCTGACAAGGTCTGGGAGAAGGGTATAACTGGAAGCGGCGTCCGTGTTGCGGTCTTGGATACCGGCACCGACATAAACCAGAACGACTTGAAGTCCGCAATGTATGCCTGCAAGGCCTTCACGGGCGAGGAATTCCATGATGCGGATGGTCATGGAACGTCTACCGCGGGACTGATCGCCAGCAGGGCAGTCAACACGTACTTCGGATTCATCAAGATCCAGGGTACGGCACCTGGCTCGATGATCATGGCAGGAAAGGTCCTCGGCGATGATGGCTACGGCTGGGACTCGTGGATCATTGCCGGTATCGAATGGGCTGTGGCTGGCGTCGACGGAGATCCGAAGACGCCAGATGGCGCTCAGATTATCAGCATGAGCTTGGGCGGGCTCGAAGTCCCGAATGATGGGAACGACCCGACAGCTCTCGCACTTGACCGCGCTGCAGAAGCAGGAGTGGCAAGCTTCGTGGCCGCTGGCAACGAGGGCATGGGACGGGGAACGATTGGCTCGCCTGGAGTCTCCAAGAGCACCATAACAGTCGGGGCCTCCACGAACAATGCAGAGGCGTTCCAATTGCTTGGCTATTGGCCGTTCACCAAGACGAACGGTAGGTACCTTGCGAATGACTACGAGAACAATCATATGATATGGTGGAGTTCGAGAGGGCCCTCCGCCGATGGACGGATCGATCCAGATTTGGCAGCCGTTGGCGCATGGGGTCCCGCACCGACTCCGGGCAACACTGCGAATCTGCAGTTCGGCGGCACCAGTATGGCCACGCCTGTGGCTGCTGGAATAGGTGCGCTTGTGTATGAAGCGTTCGAGAACACAAACGGAAGGGCGCCGACGCCCGCCGAGCTCAAAGCGATCCTCATGGGGACAGCAAAGGACCTGGGCTATGGACCTGCCGAACAGGGAGCCGGCAGAATCGACGCTCTAGCTGCATATCAGGCTGCAATTGGCACTAGGCAGGTGGGCAGCATCCCATCTCTCGCTTTGACCATATCACCGGGCCAGAGCAAGACGGTTAACCTAGGACCAGGCAAAGTCTCATCGACCAAGGTCTTCGAACCTGTCGCCGGTGCAGTGCAGGTGTCAGGAGAAGTCCAGATCAACAAGGACTGGTTCTACTCCTTCATCATTCCGGAAGGCGTGAGCTACACACACATCGACTTGGCCTTCGATCAGATGTACGTATTTGGAACAGATGTGCACAGTCCCATCAATCCTTTGACTTGGACAGATGACCACTTGAACCTGGTACTGTACAGGATTGAGAATGGCGGCAGAACGATGATCAACTATGCGTACGCTCACACAAATACGCAGGAGCTCAACGCTAAGGTGACGCCAGGCAACTATGAATTGCGGGTTTGGGGTGCGCAGTATGTCAACCACCGGATTCCATTCGACGTGAGCATCGGGTTCTTCAAGACCAGCGCATGGACCTGGGCTCTCTCGGCTGGTCCGACATTGACAATCAAGGTACCGAAGGATGCGCAGGCCGGCACGCATGTAGCGTTCGTCGAGGTAGCGAGAGGCAATGCGAGGTCTCTTGTGCCCGTGGCCGTGACGGTCCCGATGACGATCGGAGTACCCACGAAGGGTGCGATCGATGTCGGCCACGAGACATACAGCACGACGGAGGGCGACTGGGTGTACTATGTCATCGATGTCCCTGCCGGCAGCGAAGCGCTCACAGCGGTCTTGAGCTGGACCGACTGGAACACCGATATTGACCTTTACGTGATCGATCCCGCGGGGAACACGGTGGACGCATCTATGACGCCATACCTCGGAGACGGACTCTATGCAATATGGGCGACATCTACTGGAACGACCACTCAGGTCGTCTCTGTGCCCAACCCCGTCTCCGGGAAATGGATGATAGCCCTGCACGACACGTTCCTGGGGAAGGTATTCGCGGAGCCCTACAAGTTGGTCGCTACACTGAAATCCCCGTTGACATTCGACGTAGCGTCGGTCACGGTCAGTGGCAGTGCCAAGGTAACACTGTCCAACCACGTCAGTAGCTCAATGTCTGTGGCGCTCATTCCAATTGAGAACTCTGTCAAGTACACAACTGACACCTACGAAGGGAGTCTCAGCTCAACGAACATCGGCGGTGCGGGCTATGACGAGATTTTGTTCACGGTCGCACCCGGAACAGAGTCACTCGAGCTCGGCGTTAATTGGGAGGTAGCCTCGGCGGACATAGATGTCGTGGTCTATGCCACGGACGGAAGTGACCGGGCTGTGCTGTGGAACAGCGGGGACAAGCTAGTTGTGAACGATCCCATACCTGGAGTTTGGGAGGCGGCAGTGTCGATGAAGAACATAGACCAGACGACGGACTATACACTGACGCTCATGACTGCGGCCCATCCAGCCTGGAATGATCTCTTGGCGAGTCTGGAGACGCCCGAGTTGGAGCCTAGCTCGTCGGTAACGGTGTTGCTGACAAGGACAACCGCGGTTCCGGAGACGTACTACGGCACGGTCGTGGTGTATGATCTCTACACGGGCTGCACCTATGACGAACTCGCGGTCACGCTCGTAGTGAGCTAAGAACTCCGGCGTGAAACCCCTTCGAAAACCTCTTCTATCTTTTGATTCTCTTGACTGCCCAAAAGGAATGCCGTCCAGTCCGCTCAACCCAGAGGTTCCAGAACGGCTCCTTGGCTTGCAGAGCTGACCATATCCCTGTACCGCCTGAGGAATCCAGTCACTTTGATCTTGGGAAGACGCCTTTCCTTGAGCCTCGACCTTATCTCCTTCTGAGAGATTAGGACCTCGATCTCCCTATTGTCCAGATCGATTCTCACGATGTCCTTGTCTCGGATTGCCCCGAGCGCTCCGCCAACATAGGCCTCCGGAGAGACATGACCGATTGACAATCCTCTTGTTCCTCCTGAGAATCTGCCGTCTGTCACCAACGCAACGGATTCGCTCAATCCCATTCCTGCGAGGATCGCGGTCAGACCGAGCATCTCCGGCATGCCTGGGGCTCCCTTAGGTCCTTGGTAGCGAACAACGACCACATTACCTGTCTTGATCTCCCCCGCGAGCATGGAGTCGGTCGCATCCTTCTCAGAATCGAAGACCTTGGCTGGTCCCTCGAACTTCCTCATCGACGCAACCACCGCGGACTGCTTGACCACGCATCCCTCCTCGGCCAAGTTGCCCCAAAGGACTGCGATGCCCCCCTCTTCGTGATATGCGTTCTTGAGATCCCTCACGACGTCCTGGTCCTTCACTGGTGATGACCGCGCGATCTCCAAGATAGTCCTTCCCTCGACAGTGCGCGCGTCCTTGAGCTTAGGAGAAAGCCTGGAGAGCACCGCTGGGATTCCTCCGGCCCTCTCCAGGTCCATCATGAAATGCTCTCCGCCGGGCTTCAGCGCCACTATGTGCTTGGTATCCTTCGATATCCTGTCGAAGAGATCGAGTTCGATCTGTACTCCGAACTCCTTCGCTATTGCCATCAGGTGGAGGCACGTGTTCGTGGATCCCCCGATCGCGTTGTCCACTCTGAGAGCGTTCTCGAAGCTCTCCCGGGTCACGAGGTCGCGTGGCTTGCAGCCCTTGAGCACTAGATCGACTGCAAGCGCCCCCGTCCTCCGTGCTATGCCGAGCTTACCTTCGGAGATTGCGTGTGAGGATGCGCATCCCGAAACACTCAGTCCGAGAGCTTCAGTCAGGCATGCCATCGTGTTGGCGGTGAACAAGCCTGAGCACGATCCTGGTCCAGGACATGCCCTCTTCTCGATTTCCTCGAAGTCACTCTCGGTTATCTTCCCGGCCTTGAGTTCCCCAACTGCCTCGAAGATAGAGATAACATCGAGTTTCCTGTCTTTGTACACTCCGGGGACCATCGGCCCCCCGGTGAGCATGACGGAAGGTATGTTGACTCGCCCGCAGGCCATCAGCATCCCCGGCGTGATCTTGTCACAGTTGGTCACCCCGACCCATCCGTCCGCCACGTGAGCCTCGACCATTGCCTCGATTCCGTCCGCAACGATCTCCCTCGACGGCAGGGAGTACCTCATTCCGTCAAGTCCCATGGCTATGCCGTCGCAGATACCGGGGACACCAAACTCGTAGGAGACACCGCCAGCCTCCTCGACTCCTTTCTTCACTTCCATCACGAGCCTGTTCAGATGCATGTGGCCCGGCACAATGGTGTTGAACGAGTTGGCGATCGCGATCATCGGCTTCTCCAAATCAGCGTCGTTCATCCCCAGGGCCCTCAGGAGTCCTCTCGCTGGCGCCCTGGAGAGCCCCTTCCTCATCGAGTCGCTCCTGAGCGGGACGCTCTCCTGGATCTTGGGCATGTTCACCCACCTAGTTTGAAATCTGTGTGCAACGCCTCTACGGCCTTCTTGGCGTCCACCTTCTTGACTATGAACGATATATTCAGTTCGGACGAGCCCTGGGCGATAGCTCGTATGTTCACATCGTTCCCGGCCATCGTGCCGAATACGCGTGCCGCGACTCCAGGGGTCCCCCTCATGCCCGCCCCTACGACGGCGACGATGCTTAGGCCAACTTCTATCGCGACTTCTCTCACCTCTTTGGAACCCAAAAGGGATAGCTCCAGCGCATTCTGGGCCTTCGCGCCGCTCGCCTTTGGTATCGCAAGCGTTACGCTCTCCTCTGACGAACTCTGCGAGATCATGAGCACGTCGATGTCTTCGTCTGTCAGGATCTGCAACACCTTTGCGGCCAGCCTTGGTGTCCCTACCATGCGCGCGCCACTTACGGTAATGAGGCTCACATCGTTGATGTTCGTGATTGCCTTCACGACGTCCCCAGATTTCACCTTGACCTCGCTCTCGATGATCGTCCCCTTGCCCTCTGGATCGTGGATGCTCTTCACTCTGAATGGTATTCGGTATTTTGCAGCGCATTCCAGAGCCTTCGGGTGGACCACCTCCGCGCCAAAGTGTGCGAGCTCCATCGCCTCGGCGAAAGAGATGGCGTGGATCATCTTCGCCGATTTGACGATTTTCGGATTGGCCGTCATCAGTCCGTCGACGTCCTTCCAGACCCAGATCTCGTCTGCCTTTATTCCAGCGCCTATTATTGATGCGGTGTAGTCCGAGCCCCCTCTGCCCAGAGTTGTCTGGACCCCTTCTTGCGTCGAGGCGATGAACCCGCTGATCACGGGAACGATCGCCTCCTCTAGAAGAGGATCCAATATCTGTCTTACCTGGTGCGTTGTGACATTCATCAGAGGTGCGGCATCGCCGAATCGATCATCAGTGACGATTCCCGCCTCGCTCCCGGTCAACACCTTTGATTTGATCCCGAGATCCTCGAGGACTCCCTGTAGCAATGGAGCGGACAGCTTCTCCCCGTATCCAACTACGAAATCTTGGGATCGCGGCGTTAGTTCACCAATATGCGCGACGCCAAGCAGTATGTTGTTCAGCTCGTCGACCCGGGCATTCAGGGCGGCCATCGTTCTGGTCAGGACTTGTTCGTTCAATATCGCCGCCTCAGCCGCCTTCTTGTGCCTCGCATGGACGGCGTCCTTGAAGTCGTGGACCGCTTTCTTGTCCCCTCTGGACGCCTTCTTCGCAGTCTCTGATAGGGAATCTGTGATGTTGTGCATGGCGGACGTGATGATGACTAGCTTGTGACCATCTTTGTGAAACTTCCTCACGATGGTCCCGACTCTTCTCAGCTTGTCGCCGTCTGCGATACTGATCCCGCCGAATTTCATGACGATTTTCATGTTTGGCCTACCCGAATCGGAGCCCGACAAAAATACCTATCGGGCGAAAGTCCTCCTTATCTCGATTAGATCTCTGAGCACGGAGCTCGCCGTCTCCTTTCCTCCAGCACCCTTTCCTACAAGGGTCACCTCTCCTGCTGGATAGGTGTCGAAGGAGACTGCATTGAATGTGCCGCTCACATTCAGGGGATGGGCCATGGGAATCTCTTGTGGTGCCACATTGGCCACTTTCTCAACTCTGCCTATGAGCTTGATCACATTCCCCCTCGCCTTTGCCCGTTCGATATCGCTCTTGGAAACCTTGGTGATTCCTTTGATGTCGAGGTCTTTGATGGACATGCTCGACCCCAAAACGTAGTTCGATGTGATGACCAACTTGCACGCCGTGTCGAATCCTCCGACATCGTAGGTTGGGTCTGCTTCAGCATATCCCAGCTTCTGCGCCTCCGCCAGCGCATCTTCCATCGCGACGCCTTCGGTGGTCATCCTGCTCAAGATGTAGTTTGAGGTCCCGTTTAGTATTCCGCTTATCGATTTGATTGTGCTGCCCTCGAGACACTTCTTGGCGAAATCCAGGATGGGTGTTCCCCCTCCCACGGTCCCGCTGAACTTGAAGACAACACCATTGTGATGTGCAAGCTCGATCAATGCTGGCATGGCTATTGCCAGGGGTCCCTTGTTCGTGCAGATCACGTGCCGCCCTTCCATCATGGCGGTCTTCACGTGGCTGAGGCCCGGTTCGCCTTTCGTGAGCTCGGTTGGGGTTGTCTCGATGACAACCTCACATTCGAGGTCCTTGATGGCATCCACCCCAGTCCTCCCGCCATGATAGATATCGTGTCCAAGTCTTTCCAGTGTTCCGGATTGCTTCTTCGATGCGAGCGCTTTCTTGACGTCGAGGCCTGCTGGCGAGATGGCTGCCCCCTTCCTGTCGACAATCCCGACGATCTTTGGTCGAAGGCCGTAGTCGTGATCTAGCTTCTTCGACTCGTGTTCCACCAGGTCGACGAAACTCTGACCGACCGCTCCGAATCCAACTAGGAGAATCCTCACCTCAATCGCCCCGCAGAAGTTTCTGAAGTGCTTCGAGGGATGCCTCGATCGTTCTTGGCTTTACGCTCTGAGATATCGCGGCATCAGGGTCCTTCAAGCCATGTCCTGTAGAGACGCAGACGACGCTGGAGGTCCTGTCGATCTCGCCCGCTTCGATATCCTTTACCAGACCAGCGAGAGCTGCAGCCCCCGCGGGTTCGGCGAAGATCCCTTCATTCTTGGCGAGGGTCTTCTGCGCCTCCAGGATCTGGCGGTCTGTTACAGTGGATACGCTCCCACCTGACTCCTTGACGGCTCTCACGGTCTTCTTCCAGTTCGCAGGATTGCCTATCCTGATGGCTGTCGCAACGGTTTCTGGCTTCTGCACCGGCGACAATTTCTGCGCATTGCTCTCGAACATATGAGCAATCGGCGCCGAACCCTCCGCCTGGATACCTCTGAAGATGGGAAGCCCCTTCGTCAATCCCAGAGACTCGTACTCCGCAAAACCCTTCCAATACGCAGCGGAGTTGCCTCCATTTCCGACGGGAATGTAGAGGTAGTCCGGACTTGTACCGTTCATCTGATCGCTTATCTCGAATGCTGCGGTCTTCTGTCCTTCCAGTCTGAATGGATTCACCGAGTTGAGCACGTACATGCCAAGTTTCGCGGACGCCTTCATGACGATGTCCAGCGCCTGATCGAAGTTGCCTTTCACAGTGACGACGGTCGCACCGTGCATCATCGCCTGCGCGAGCTTTCCAAGTGCAACCTTGCCTTCGGGAATCAGGACAACACATTTCAATCCCGCAAGTCCTGCATATGCTGCCAATGAGGCCGATGTGTTCCCCGTGGACGCACAAGCCACTGTCTTCATGCCGAGTTCCACGGCCTTTGTGATGCCAACGGTCATCCCTCTGTCTTTGAAGGATCCTGTGGGGTTCATGCCATCGAACTTGACTCTCAAGCTCTTCATCCCGAGTTCGTCCGCCAGGTTATGGCACTCGATGAGAGGAGTCCCTCCTTCGTTGAGGGAATACACAGCCGCCTTTCCCCCGATTGGAATCAATTCCTTGTATCTCCAGACTGAGATGGGTCTCCTTCTCCATTCGGCTTTGGAGAGCCGGTCAAGAGCAGCGTCACGATTCACAACGATTTCGAGTAGGTTGCCGCAGTTCGTGCATGCATAGGCAGGCCTAATCAAGTCGTGGACCTTGCCACACTCAATGCATCTCATCTCGAACGAAGCAGCCATAGCTTCCCCACCGAGTGCGCCTGCTATGATTAGTGGCAATATAAGCCCTTCGCACAGCTGGATGGTACTGGCGTGTGGTCCAAGATAATGTCTGGCATCGTCTGTGTTGCGCATTTCTGTCCATGAATCTCCCTTCGGAGTACCTTAATATTCGAGCAGACCATGCCCATGCAGCCAGGTGCGAGAAATGCCGTGCGAGAAAGCGGTGGTTTTATCCCCCGCGACAATAGCGAACTTCGGTCCGGGCTTCGATTCGTTCGGACTTTGTCTGGAATCCCCTTGTGACAGGATTGCGGTCCGAAGGCTTCCGAAAGGCAGACACGAGGTGAAGATTCTGGGGAAATACAAGCTCCCCGACAGGCCGGATCAGAACACAGCCTCATACGCAGCGATGAAACTCGCGGAACTGTGTGGACACGCTGACGCGGGGTTCTCGATGACCATAAGAAAGGGCATGAAACCCGGAAGTGGTATTGGCAGCAGCGCGGCGTCATCCGCCGGTGGCGCGTTGGCGATGGCCACCCTACTCGGAATACGGAACAAGGAGATCATTCTCGAAGCATCCGCAATGGGGGAAGAACTCGTAGCGGGCTCCCGTCACTTCGACAACGTCTCCGCTGCGATCTATGGGGGGTTCACCGTGGTTTCAGATCTCAAGACCAGAACGATCATCCAGATAAAACCTCCAAGATTCCAGATAATCGTGGCTCTACCAGAAATCTCAGTCGAGACGAGGAGAGCTCGAGAGATCCTTCCGACCTCGGTTGCTATCAGTGACGCTGTGTGCAACGTGGGTTGGGCATCTGGGATGCTCCACGCAATGATGAAACGCAATGTGAGGATGATAGGTTCCTATCTGGATGACAAACTCGCGCTTCCCTACAGGGTCCGACTGATACCAGGCTACGAAGCTGTGCGCGAAAGCGCGCTCAAGGCAGGCGCATACGGTGTGTCGGTCGGTGGCTCCGGACCAGCAGTGTTCGCGATCGCGCAGGGCAAGGCAGTCTCGATAAGGAGGGCGATGGTCGAAGCCTTCAGGAAGGCGGCTGGCCTAAGAGCCGAATCATTCATAACTGTGCCCGGTACTGGTGCCAAAGTTGAGAGCACTGTCTGAGGACTCTGGCCGCTCCTAGAACACAATCTTCTCCCCAGGCACTCTGGGGAATAGAGTTACGTCCCGAATGTGCTTCTGCCCCGTCAGAAACCGGACCATCCTCTCGATCCCAAGCCCTCCGCCCACTGTCTTCGGAATCAGGCCCTGGCTCGATACCTTGAGGTACATGTCGTATCTGGAGAGGTCCGTCTTTCTCTCGTTCATCTTCCTGACTATCTCCTCGTGTTCCCATTCTCTCTCACCTCCAGAAAGAGCCTCACCGTATCCCTCAGGCCAGAGAACATCGTAGTTGTGGTAGTACCCTCTTCTCTTCTTGTCCTCTCTGTCGTAGAACTCCCTTCTGAAGTTCATGATCCAGAATGGATCCCTGGCCTTCTCCGACACGATTCTCTCGAAATGCTCACCATACTTGGTCTTCAAGTCCTCTGATTCGTAGATTCTCAAGGGGAGTTTCGGGACGGCGAGAACCCTGTTGAGCGCCTTTAGTTCATCCGAGCACTCTCTCTTCACGAATCTGAAAACGTAGACAATCAGTCCGTCCACGAACCTGACGAAGTCCTTCTTGGTCTTGTTCTTTAGTTCTATGTCGACCTGGGTGAATTCGAAAAGGTGTCTGCCAGATTCCTTGAGGTGGCCTTCCTCCAGCCGCACGTTCGGCGACATGAAGTATATCTTGTCGACGCCGTCGTTCAGGAGCGAGAGCTGCTTGTGAAGTATCATGCTCTTTGTCATGTGCAGTTTCTGGCCATAGTATACGACCGATGCATCGAAGTGCGGATGGTTCAGAGGGTCCGTTTCTGGCGAGAGGATTATTGGCATTGCCTGGACCACTTCATGGTCGTACATGTAGTCGTGGATTGCCTTCAGTGCTGCGCTCTGCACGGAGAGGATGCTCGTGAGCTTCTCAGATTTTATGTGCGAGACCGCGTCGTGCATATCTCACCCTTGGAGAGAAGACGGACATACAAGCTCAGTATATCATCATTCCGACAGAATACTCGGCTATTGTTCGGTTTTGAGTCAATATTGATATACATATTCCGTCATTATGACGGAACATGTTGGACGAAAAGGACTCGGATATCCTTGAGGAGTTGATGAAGGACTCTCGGAAGACCACGAAGGCCATCGCCAGAGAACTCGAGATGCCCAGGGCAACTGTCCATGACCGGATCGTCAAGATGGAGCAGAAGAAGGTGATCAGGAAGTACACCGCGGTTCCTGACTATGCTCAGCTCGGACTCGGGGTCACGGCCTTCATCCTCGTTCAGTTCGAACCAGAGAAAGGACTCTCGCAAAGAGATACCGCTGATGACATCGCTCACCTTCCTGGGATCTTTGAAGTCCACATGATCTCAGGTGAGTATGACATGCTCCTCAAAGTGAGGGGTTCCAGCATGGAGGAGATCGGCAAGCTCGTGATCGACCGATTACGCGAAGTCAAGGGCGTGGCGCGCACGCTGACATCCGCTTGCTTCACGACGGTCAAGGAGTGAGCACACACTACACGGACTTCAGGCGCTTCTTGATCAGCCTGGCTGCTGTCTCGCCCACCTCGCCCCGTACAGGCTCGACTCTGTGCTCCTTGAATATCCTTCTTACCTCATCACCAGCTCTGTCGACCAGGGTTCTGCTGCCCTTTGCCACCCAGGTGTCGAACGAGGATCGGTCCGTGACAATAGGTATGAAATGCTCCGTCCTGAAGTGCTCAAGGGTGTGCCTCTGCCCGAGGTAGTCCTTTGCGATCCCAACCCTGTGGATGACATCCAATGCAAGGGTGTCGTCATCGACCTCTATCCCTCTGGCCATCCGCTCGATTATCCTGGACATCTCGCTGTCGATGACTAGCTGCTCCAGCCATATGGTCCTGCAGTCCTCAAGAAGCCCGATCCCCGCAATCATGTCTGCGCCCGCAAGTATCGGCGTGACCGCGCTGGATAATTTCTCATAAGCTGCCTGCTGGTCGGGTTCCTTCGCGGTTGTCACAAAGCCTCCGACAAGAGCGGGAAATCCTAGGCTGTGGGCGACCTGAGCGTATGCCGCGGATGTGAGTCCATGCTCCGGTCCTCCGCCCGCGCGTGTGGAGGTTTTCATGTCCATGTTCGCGATCCCGCAGCTGAAAACGTATGCTGTCCCAGGCCTGTGCGCCTGGAATATCGTGTTGCCTGCCAACGCCTCGGCGACTCCCAAAGCCACAGATCCTGCGAGAGTTGCTGGCCCTGTCGAACCTGGTCCGGGCATCACATAGAAGCATATCGGTATGCCCGCATCCGCCATTGCGAGACCCGCGTCGAGGTTCTCGCCTTCGATCTGGAGCGGCGAGAAGCTCGTGTGGATCGATGATATCAGCGGCCTCTTGCGCAGCTCGTCCATGCCACCGACGGCCGCAGCAGCCAGCTCGAGCACGTCCTGGACCTCCCAAGTCGTGGTGTTCGTCGCGATGGTGATATGTTTCTCCGTGCTCTCCAACGAGGCCTGCAAATCGTGGATGTGGCGCGTCCCCAATGGAACGTCCTGGGAAGTAACGCTTGGCCAGTTGATTCCGTGCCCCTCAAGGGCGTCTGCTACAAAAGCGCTCTTCGCAACATCTGACTTCTTCGAAGGGCGTCGCTTCCGGGTCTCGAAGTCCAATGCATCCGTACCATTGCCGTCACTGCAAATGTGAACGTGCTCGAAATCCAGCCTAGCATCGTGCTTCCTCGTCCTTCCATAGAATGTGACAGCACGATCGTTCTTCCTGGCGAGCTCCATGACGAGCGTTGAAGGGAACCTGACGACTGCGCTTTTCTTGTTCACCGAACATCCGACCCTCGCGAGTATGTTCTGCGCTTTTTCGCTTCGAACAGCTACCCCCGTGACTTCCAGAATCTCAAGGGCTGCTTCTAGGGTCTTCCGAACCCCGTCCTTGGACAGGACTTCTCGCCTGCTTCGGACGGATATCGAATTAGCCATCAGTTTGCACCTGACCTTCTTCGGACTGCGCATGCCTATTCACGATTGTGACCTACGATTTGAAAGAAATGTGTAGGATCGGCCGGAGTGCATTCGTCTCCGGCCGCCAAGAGTTTTCAGTGGGTCTTCGACTCCCCGCCCCACATCGGCTTCTTCGCCTTCTCAATCACGTCGCTCAGTTTCTTCTGGACGTCCTTCTCGAGCGGCGCGACCTTGTGGTTGGCCAGGATCCACTTCGTCTTCTCCCTCGCCCTGTCGACTAGGGATTTCGAACCGTCCTGCGACCAGGCGTCGAAAGATCGTCTGTCGATGAGGCCAGGCATGAAGTGCTCGCTTCTCAAGTACTGCATCGTGTGCTTCTGGGCAAGGAAGTTCTTGCCTGGGCCGACTTTCTCGATGACATCCAGTGCCATCGTGTCGTCATTTGCCCACTCGCCCCTGATCAACCTGCTGATCGCACCGACTATCTCGTCGTCGATGACGATTTGTTCCAGGAACAAGCAGCTCGAGTCTTCGAGCAAGCCGATGCCGCACATCAGGTCCGCACCTGCCAGCAATGGACCGACGCAGCCCGTGTAGTACTCCATCACAGCCTGGTCTCCCGGTTGCTTCGCTGTCGCGGAGACACCGACGCAGGAGGGCATGTCGTAGTAGTGTGCGAGTTCAGTCGCCATTGCCGATGAGAGAGCATGCTCTGGGCTGCCGCCAGCTCTGATAGTGGTTCTCATGTCCAGAGGAGCGTTGCCCATGCCGTATATGACCGATGCTCCCGGTGTGGACAGCTGAGTCATCGTAAGCGCGCTCAGTACCTCGGCGTTGCCCACCACCAGCGAGCCGACCAGCGTGGCTGGTCCCGTCGCACCTGGCTGCGGCATGCCGAAGAACACCAAAGGCACTCCCTTCTCCGCGAAGTAGAGGCTCGCGTCCATGACACCAGCATCATGCTGAAGAGGAGCATAAGTACACTGGAGGCACGAGGTGATCGGCCTTCTCCGGTACTCCTTCTCGCCTCCGGCTGCGACGTACCCCATCTCCGTGAGGAGCTTCGCATCGGATAGCGTCACACCAGTCTCGTACATGACGTGCTTCTCGGTGTTGTTCAGGGAAGCATCGAGGTCATGCAAGTGCACCACGGACGGCTGCTGGTCAGTCGAACTGACCATCGGCCAGTGTATGTGGACGTTCTGGAGATAGTCGATGATCCTCGAAGACTTGGTAAGATCTTCTTTCGTGGACGGCCTTCTCTTGCCGGTCTCGAAGTCGACCGCAACTGCGCCGTTGCCGTTCGCGGTCATGTAGCTGTGGTTCATGTCGAGCTTCGCATCGTACTTGGGGTTCCTGGCTGCCAGCGTTATCGAAACCTTCTTCTTGGCCAGCGCCTCCTCCACCAAGTGCGACGGAATCCTGACTATCCTTGTCTTCTCGTCAACTTCACAACCATTGTCCTTGAGCAGCTTCCTGCAGGGGATACTGTCGACCTGCACTCCCACCTTCTCGAGTATGTGGAGTGTGCCCCAGTGGATCCTGTCTAGGTCGCTCTCGCTGAGTATTTGGAAGCGGACGCCCCGCTTAATGCCAAAGGCCATTGCGCTCACCTGACCAGTTTCTTGGCAACATCTACTGCGCCAGATGCGTCGCCACTGTAGCCATCAGCACCGATCTCCTTTGCGTATGTGTCCGTGACGGGTGCTCCGCCTACAAGGGCTTTGACAGCCTTGTTCTTCTTCTTGATTGGTGCTATGACCTCTGCCATCCTTGGCATGGTCGTCGTCATGAGTGCCGACATCGCAATTATGCTCGGCTTGATTTCGTCTGCCTTCTTGACGAAGTCAGGGGACGGGACATTGACGCCCAAGTCCACCACTTCAAAGCCGTTCGAAGATAGCATCGTGGCCACGAGGTTCTTCCCTATCTCATGGATGTCGTCTTGTACAGTTCCAATGAGGACCTTGCCAGCGCTCGATCTGTGCTTTCCCGCTGGAACAGCGGGCTCGAGCACGGCCAATGCGGACTTCATTGCCTCTGCGCCCATGACCAGCTCGGGTAGGTAGATTTCTCCCCTTCCGAACCTCTCACCGACAGTCTTGATTCCTTCCGCCAATCCCTTCTCGATGGCGACGAGTGGGTCAACGCCGTCCTTCAGCGCTTGCTTTGCCAGGTCTGCGATTGTCTCCATCTCGTAGTTTATCACGGCGTCCTTCAGCCGCTTTACTGCATCTTCCATTGGTTATACCCCCAATAGCCTATCTTCGGGATCCAATCCCTTTGGGTCTGTCTCGGAAACAGGAGCCGCTTGTCGATTGGACAAACGCTTCTTCCGCTTCAGATTGAATCGGCATACCCGCCTCCCTAATTAAGGTTTCGTTTTGTCGAAGGAAGTTGGCATCAACCATGTGCGCGTGCCGTTTATCTCACTGGAAGTTGTATTGTACGTTATCAGATAAAAATGATGCTGCATGCTCGCGTAAACGCTGAGGGAGAGAAGCCATCTGAGCATTTGATTGTGTAGGAAGGTTTTTCAATGAAAAGGCATTCCCCCATTCGAAGGAGGCTTGAGAAATGCCTTGTGCAGTCGTGCCCGTGATAGAGCTTAGAGGAACTGGAAAGACCGTCAAGATCGGAGCTGGCAGGACGCCAGTCATCGTCGGTGAGAGAATCAATCCGACAAACAGGAAGGAACTGATCGCGAAGCTGAAGGCAGGTGAATTTGCCATTCTCGAGGGTGAGGCAAAGAAACAAGTCCAGAATGGAGCCGACATCCTTGACATCAACGTTGGCGTGCCGGGGATCGACGAGAAGCACGCGATGCTCGAAGCATTGAGGATAGTTCAGGGGGCGGTCGAAGTCCCTCTCTGGATTGATACTTCGAACCCTGAGGTCCTGGCAGTCGCGCTGAAGAACGTAAAGGGCAGGCCTGGTATCAACTCGACCACAGGCGAGGAGAAGAGGATGGATGTCGTCGTCCCTCTCGCGGCCGAATACGGTGCCGCACTTGTCGGGTTGTGCATCGACGATACAGGGATCCCTCAGACATCTGAGAAGAGAGTCCAGATTGCGAGAAAGATCATCGAGAAAGCGGAGAAACACGGCCTCGACCGCAAGAGCATCATAATCGATTGTGTTGCGCTTGCCTGCAGCACGGGCGAGACTGGAGCGAAGGCCACGCTGGATACGATCAGGCTATGCACGGAGGAGCTCGGTGTGAATACCACAGTGGGTCTGAGCAATGTGTCATTCGGCCTGCCTGAGAGGCCTGCTTTGAACGCATCGTTCATGCTGCTTTGCGCTGGTCAGGGTATGACCTGCTTCATTGGGAACCCAAACGATCCGAACATGCAGATGGCGCTCAAGGCGTCCAAGCTGTTCTGGGGTGAGGACAAGTACGCCATGGGCTACCTCACCTACTACAGGAAGAGGCAGGCGCAGCTGGCTGCATCCGAGAAGAAGTAGGTCGCGCGCGTTTCCTCGAAACCCTTTCTCATGATTCTCCATTTGACAGTGTTCTCATGGCTGCTACGGTCTCAATCTGAGGAGAAATCGGAACAAGGGTTTTCAGCAAGCCTTCAGCGTCTTCTGAGCTTCGGATTGAGGACGTCGTCGACTGCATAACCTACGAGCGAGAAAGACAGCACCATGCCGACAATCGCCACTCCCGGAGCACCTATCCACCACCAAGCGCCTCCCTTGAATGCCTCTTGCTCGTATGCGGACTCGAGCATCGCCCCCCAGCTGATGACGTTCGGATCACCCAGGCCGAAGAAGTCAAGGAACGACTCTGAGAATATGGCGATTGCGATCAGGAGCACGGTGTTTGCGAAAATGAGCGGGAGCACGTTGGGCAATATGTGGGTCTTTATGATGTGTCCATCGCTCGCACCGATAGCTTGCGCCCTTACAATGAACTGTCTTTCCTTTACGGTCAGGACCTGTGACCTGACTATCCTCGCAGTGGACGGCCAGCTCGTGATTCCTATGACCAAGACGACGTAGAAGAACTTCTGTCCTAGTATCGCCATCAAGACAATCATGAGCGGGAACCATGGAAGCACCAGGAAGAAGTCCGTCACTCTCATCAGCACTTCATCTGTGATCTTTCCGAAGTATCCTGCGCCCAGTCCGATGAGAGCGCCGAGTATGACCGAGATGGCGGTCGCAATAAGACCGACTATGAGGGATGCTCTGGAGCCATAGAGTGTTAGACTGTAGATGTCCTGCCCCTTGTGGTCAGTGCCCAGCGGGTGCGTCCAACCAGTATATATGGACTTCTTCAGCGACGGGGGAAGCGGGTTCTGTTGCAGAGGGGGCAGGTTCCTCGGATCGATTGGATCCGGCACGTTTGGCTCCTCATGTTTGTCTGGGTTGGGAACCGTGGACAGAACGGGAGCCATGATTGCCATCGCCAGGAACATGAATAGAATCAGGAGTCCAGAGAAACCGAGTCGGTTCGCCTTGAAGATCTTCCAGTCCTTCTTGAATGTCTTGTACTGCAACCTGGCTTTCTCGACATCGGTCTTCGTGATCAGACCAGAGCCTTTGCGCCATCTCCCTATGACTATGTACGCCGCTATGAGAAGGATCGGGAGCTCGATGAAAGTGAAGATCCAATGTGCGACGATGAAAAGTGGCTTGGGCAACACTCTCACGAAGACCGATTTGCTCGCGGCCATCCCGTTCGAATCGGTCACGGTCAAAGTGACGGTGTAGTTCCCTGATTTGTTGAACGAGTACTGGATAACCGGGCCGCTCAGGTGGGCCAACAACTTCCCGGCCTTGGTCGATATGTTCCATTCGTAGCTCACTATCAGATCCTTGGGCTCTGAAAGCGAAGCGTTGAAAGTTATCGTCAACACATCGATGCCTTCGTGCAATGTCCTGTTGGATCCAGTCACGGGTTTTGGGACTACCGTGATAACGACCTCATCGGTCGAGGATGCGTTCGTCGGGTCCGTGACGGTGAGAGTGACAATGTGAATTCCCGTGGTGGAGAAGCTGTACGGCACCACACGTCCGCTTCTGTTATGTGTGCCGTTGTCATCAAAAGTCCAGTTGTAGTAGAGCTCCGACCATCCGTAGTCCGAAGTCGTTAGAGTCGCATTGAGCACCGTCTGGTTCCCGATCCATACAGTTTGGTCTGAACCGGCGTTTGCGACAGTGGCAGCGAAAAAGGAATGAGCGCGCATATCGCTGCCATCCAGGGAAGGCGCAGCAAGCATCAGTCCAAGCAGTGGCGCAGCCGCAAGTACGGCCACCGCAAACAGGACGACACCGAAGGCCTTCGCAGAGAATCGAGAGGAGCGCTCGCATGACTGTAACTTTTTCATTTCGGTGTTGCAGACGGCCATGAGATCACCCTCAAACGGTTACTCTTGGGTCAAGATACATATAGATGATATCAGCAAGGAAATTGGCGATGAGCACCACGATCGCCATTATGAGGAATATCGCCTGCAGGAGCGGGAAGTCCCTCAAGTTGACGGCTTCCCAGGTCAACATTCCTAGACCCTCATACGAGAACACGAGCTCGACCATGATGTCCCCGCCGAGGACCCAGCCGATGCTGATGGCGGCAACTGTCACCACGGGCAACATCGCGTTTTTCATGGCGTGGTCTCGGAGTATTGCTTTGTTTGAAAGGCCTTTGGCCCTAGCTGTCACAATGTAGTCCTCCGTGAGGACATCCGTGAGGGAGTTCCTCATGATCAAGGCATACTCAGCCATCACCTCGATGGTGAACGCGATCACGGGCAGGACCATGTGATAGAGCCTGCTCGCCAGCTTCTCCAGGATCGACATATCCTCGTATCCCCTGCCATATGCCCCGTTGAGGGGGAACCACTTCAATTCTCCAGCGAAGAGCATCAGCATGACCAGGGCGAAAAGGAATGTCGGCATCGAGTAGAATGTCAGGGCGAATGCCATCCCCACAGTGTCTGCGGGCTTTCCCCGCCTCCAAGCAGCGAACTTGCCAAGGGAAACGCCAAGCCAAATCGCTAAGACTGTTCCAGTTCCGACGAGGAGGACTGTATTGAATATCGGCTGAGGCAAACCCTCGGTAATATTCGTGTTCTTCCAACGGGCCGCACTTATGCCGAAATCGAGCGTGAACACTTGCTTTAGGTATATCACGAACTGTTCCGGATACGGGTCGTTCAGGTGGAATCTAGCCCTGACCGCATCCTTGATGAACTCGGAGCTTCCCTTCGGTACCAGAACATTCTCAGGGCCACCAGGCATGATCCTGAAAAGGAAGAAGTTGAACGCTATGATCGCAAACAGCGTGATCGCGAGGTAGGCGGTCTTCCTCGCCATGTACGACCGCATTTCCATCTGATTGTCCCTCTCCTTGTCAATGATTGTTCTTCATGTTCGGGTCAATGCCTGCCCCAATTCGACGCCGTATCTACCGTCCCCTATATGCATACTACCATCAGTGGCTCACCATCACGGCAGCATTCGTGCGTTGCCTTGTTAAAGCAGAGATATCGGCCCGTTTCCGGGCCAAGGTTTACCGCGCCTAGTCACCCAGCGGGCTTTCGCCAGTCAGCGACTCCTTCTTCTTGCCCCTCATCCTGAGGAGGACCAAGACGACGACCACCGCTGCGACAACACCTGCAGCAGCTGCGATCAGCATCAGATTCGGACCGCCGCTCTCTCCACTGCTCAACGGAACGAGGTCGAAGAAGAGCGGGTTCCCCATCCAGAAGTTGTCGACGCTTCTGCCTGGATCCGCGGCCCAGTCACCCCATCCGCTGAATGTGTCGGTCCTCCAGGCATAGGTCTGGTAGTTATATGCCAGGACCAAGTAGTGGCAGTCGAGGTAGTAGGTCCGCTGGCAGTTGTCTGCATAGACTTTTCTCTGAGTCTTGTTGAGCTCCTCTACACTCTTCAGATAGTTCAGCTCGTATGTCGCGTTAGTGTAGTGGCAGTCGTTCCATCCACCCCAAGCATTCTTCGTCACGACGAACAACTGGTAGTTGGGATCGATGTCTGCGCTCCAGTACCAGATCAAGGTGTCATATTGGTACGCATAGGCCTCCTTGCTCATCTCGGCCTCATCGACTATCCTGTAGTCAACCTTGATGCCGACCTGAATCCAGGTGTCCTGCAGGTACATCGCTATGTCCTTCTCTTCCGGGTATTCTCTCCTGACTATCATGTCGTAGACCAGTGGCTTACCTTCGGGCACGAGGTTGTCGATGACAGCGGGACTGTTCGTGAGACACTCTCGAATGCCATCGCCGTTCGTGTCCACATAGTGGTTGGCTGTCAACAGGCTCCTGGCGGCTTCGAGATCATACGGGATCTTTTCGGTGGCATTCGGCTCGTAGTGCCAGTATGAGTTGATCGGCGGAATGATGGTGGTGGCGGGCTCAGCGAGGCCCAGATAGTACTGTGAAACAATGTAGGACTTGTTCGTGGCCATCGCCATCGCCATCCTTATGTTGCGGTCCAGCCTCGACGGGTTGGGGCCGCCTGAGTTATGGTTGATGGCCACCTCCGTCCAGTATTGTGTGATCTTCGGACCATCGAAAGTCGTTACGTTCTTCAGAGAACCGGATTCAACGTCATTCTTGATGTTCTTGTAAGCTTGAGGTGGGAACGCCGCGACATCTAGCTGCTTGTTTTCAAGTGCGTATGTCATCGCAGTCGTCTCGTCGTAGAAGTACATCACGAGCTTGTCGAACTTGACCTCCGGAGCACCGGGCTTCGTGTCCTTCCAGAAATAGTCCTTGTTCCTCACGAGCGTGATATGATCTCCCGCTACCCATTCCTGACGGATGTTCTTCGCGCCTGTGAACGGGCCGGTGCCGATTATCGGGAACTTCCCATCGAAGACCCCGGTCCAGTTGAATCCTAGGGTGAACACTTCCATGTTTTCGAGCTTGTGCTTGGGAAGCATCGGGATCGACATCAGATATGCGTACGCAGAGGGAATCGAGTCGCCCGTCGTCCTGTCGTAGAAATGCACCCTGACCGTCTGCTCGTCGATCTTCACTGCATCCTTCATGTAGAAGGAATAGGGCTGGTATGCCCACATCGAGGCGTAGTTGTGGGCGTTCAGGTTGAAGTTCCAGACCACGTCATCTGCGGTGAACGGTTCTCCGTCATGCCATAGCGCCTTGTCTGTGAGGTTGTATTGCCATACCGATCCATAGGGTTCCCCGCTCAATACCATCGCAGGATCCGTAACTGGCACAGCCCATACGCCCGTCGCCAGGTCCGGAGTTGGGTTCATCTGGTTGTCGATGACGTTCATACTGTCAAAGACTAAACCGTAGTATATGTATGAAGCGTCGTTCAAACCCACATACGGATTAAGACTGTCGATCTTCTGCAAGAACCCAATCCTGAGGACGGTTTCTCGGGCTTGCACATTTCCAACGACTCCCAATACTCCTGCGATTGGAATCGATAGGACGGTCACGCTGATTATTACTGCACACATTGAGAGAATCTTTAGAACTCTCTTCTGCAAGTTTGTTCCCCCACTTCCAGCTCCAGTTTGCATCCCTCGCCGCCGAATCGCGTAGAGTTTTCGCGCGGTTCTGATGCGCCCGTCCCCGCCTGCTGGCGGACCCTTTTGCAGCAGGAACTGGCAGGATGGAACACGGAATGAAGCCAATGGTATAAGAACATTGCTACTTTGCGAATTCTCTTGAGATTCTGTTCATGCGAGCATGCATTCTACGAAACGAGATTGAGGTGACACACAGCGATTTTCGTTTGTCTCTGCAATTCGACCGTGGTGTTCTTCTCGAAAGGAAAGGCATTGATGAAGGAGCGTGAGAATCCTGACCTGATCAGGCACGATGGCGGGGCAGGATTCGCAGCAAGCCATTCGATGATTCCTGCTGCCGACCCTTTCCCCTTTAGTATTAATGTCACGTATCGATCGTGCTATCGCGCTTCATCGACAGTGCGTCATCGTGCATCTGAGTTTCCACCGGACATGTGTGTCGCTTGCGCATTGTCTGGACATCCCAATTCCGTGGATGAAAAAGACAGACCTTATATAGCCGGATGACTTTATCACGCCCGTTTATTTGTTGAGCCATACGTGTGTCGAGGGATATAATGTCTGAAGGGACGGATTCCAGTGCACCTGTTAGTGAGATTGCAAAGCCTGAGTCAATCGCTCCTCCAAAGGGAGGCATCAAAGGGAAACTCTGGTTGAAGATCGCTGCAATCGCAATCGTGGCGATCCTTGTCGGCACCGCGATCTATGTCATGTTTCTGACGCCGCTGACCGCGGGGATGTCTCCAGATGAAATTACGATCGATGCAGGTCAAATGAAGAGCCTTTCCGTTTCTGTGAAGAAGGGCATCTCCTCATTGACTGACAACGATGCCGTCAAGTACAGATGGCGCCTCAATCCGGACACGCTGGCAACATTCAACTTCAAGTCAAAGCCCCATGTCAATCTGACCGCGGGTGTCTTGGCTGGAACAGGTACTCTCAGCTGCGAGATCACATACAAGGGCGAGACAAAGACGCTAACCAAGACTGTTACCGTGAAACCCCCGTATCTGGACAAGATTATCGTTTCCCCGACCACAAAGACCCTCGAAAGAGGAATGTCCAAGGTTTTCAAGGCATCTGCTGTGGACAGCGTAGGGAACCCTGTAGAGAATCTATCTTACGCTTGGTCTGTGAGCGGCGTGGCTGTCACAATCAACGCCACGACTGGAGTATCTGTGAACCTTACTGCGGGGACAACTTATGGAAACGCCTCTCTGAGTGCATCTGCCACATGGCAGAGTGTTTCAAAGACCGGAGCTGCAAACGTTATTGTCGGTCCATTGCCCCCGAGGAAGATCGACTACGTATGGTACAAGATGTTCGATGTGCCGTTCGGCGACTGGTGGAATACGAGGTGGACTTTCTACAAGACAGAGAAAGTATTGACCAACTCGTATCCGTACATGTTCCAGTTCTATACTCAGCCCGAGGGCAACGTGAAGGTATACGCCAATGCGAGGCTCAATATCACAGCGAGGAACGTGACGGCTATCAACATGAACGACAATCCTGAGTTCCTGCCCCTGCATGGATCTTCAAGAGGTGGGATCGCCGTGATAGATTGGTATATGGAGTACCTGACCGGGGCTGAGGTTGAGGCATCTGGGGTCGGTGCGGGAAACAACGACGGCTGGGTAATCGGTCTGAACGGTACTGTCACACTAGATAAGGAGGCCGCGATGTCGGTCATCAAGGGGTTGTCAAGTTCCGCATTCGACACCTTCAGCATCTGGTGGGGGAATCACGGCACTGAAGTTAGCAATGATATCATGGGATGGATGATAGATGAGGCCGGCGCAGCTCGCCTCAATATCAACCCTGCCTACGACGGCGTTTTCCAGATGATGGCGGGGTCAGTATCTGGGGAGAAGGTCGGCGACAAGATTGTGCTCACATACAACACAGTCTCGTGGGGCATGGAAGCCCTGATAATGAGATGGTTCCATGAGGCATTCATGCCCACGGAGTGGTGGTTCTCAGATATGGACTTCCACGCGGTGATTGGCCCGGAGATGACCAATCTGGACATTGACACCGTAGTGTCGTATGCATTGTATGCATTCGAAACGGTGAACCCGCCGCACGATCCGTGCTGGGTCTTCGAAGGTATGGTTCAGGACGTCAATCCATCCAGCCCTCCGGATGTACCCTTTTCTGCCATTGACCCGTATATGAATGGCCCCGACGGAATCAATCCTTGGCAATACTTGAACAGAGCGCCAGGGAATGCGTACTATAACAAAATGATGCAGTACGACTACACACCGGGAGCTTGGAACCTCTCTGAAAACGAGACATTGACGCTAAACTGGCCGGCCGGCCAGATGGCTTTCCTCGTGCATGTGCCTGCGCCGTCCGGCAGCATATACGCTTCAACTACGCCGACGAATGACACCATGGTCGTGAGGTTCTCTGAACCGATGACGTCCGACAACAGCGAGATATCGCCAGGCTCGATGTCCATTGACGATACAGCGCGGAAGGTCGTGTTCACAGGTCCGATAGACATGTGGGACTGGGCGAAGAACCAAATGACATATAAAGATCTGAGCGACAACTGGTCAAGGATCGCCCTCCTGCCGCATGGCGTGCCATGGATCGAGTTCCAGAAGGAGCACGGCCTCCCAACTTGGCCAGCCACGTACGTAGTATCAGATGTGCCTGAGATGCCTCTCATAGACACGCCGGTCGACATCACGGTTGCTGTTAGAGACAACTACAACCGTGCCTATCCGAGCTTCAGCGGCACGATTCACTTCGAGTCGAACAGGACAGATGTCACGTTGCCGTCAGACTACACATTCAACAATGCAACAGACGGCGGAAGGCACAAGTTCCTGCATACCCTGTCGGATGCCCTGACGTTCCATGGTACTGGCTACTACTGGGTCAATATCTCGACCAACGGCGGAAATGCGACTGGCAGCTACTCGAATATTTGGGTTATCCCCGTTCCGGAACAACTCGATCACCTCGGCCTCGAAGTGCTCGGTGTGAAGGGCATCGTTATGAAGGCAATGCCCTCTGATGTGAGGGTGACGGCCTACAACCAGTACCCTGCACCGCACGATTTGTTCAAAGGCTACAGCGGCACAGTAGCATTCTCGACGAATGCGCCTGACGGAACCTACACGTTGCCGGCGAACACCACGTTCACGCCAGCCAGCGGAGGAGTTGCTAGACTGGCGGGTTTGATGTACGACATCACGGGCACCTTCACGCTGACCGTCTATGACAACGACACTCCATCGATATCCAAGACGGTGACGGTCAAGGTATACAAAGTACCGAAGATGGATTACAGAATTTACGACATGTTCGAACAGCCTTGGGGCGAATGGTGGCCATGGAGGTTTTCCACGTACGCCGAGGATCTCATCCTGTACTCGAAGCCTCATGCGAATACTGAGGTCTATCTGCTGGATAGCATGAACTTACGCGCCGTGATATATGCACCGTACAGGTGGAACCTCACCGCCACGAATATGTCGACATTGAGCGTGCACTCTCCGGAGTTCATGCCGATCTTGGGCACACCCGGAGTCCCTGTCCCTGGCGCGTCGGCTGACATGCACGTATCCTTCCAATACCTGAATAACGCATCCTGGTTTTCCTACTGGGTGCCAACTTGGTCCTCGAATTGGAACTGGACAGCGAACAAGGGCTACTTCGATAACATGATGGTAGGGCAGTATGCAGATGGATACATCCTTGGTTGTGTGTATACGGTGGTGTTGAATCGGCAGGCTGCGGAAGAGTGGCTAGGAATGCCGCAGACGGGCATAACTGTCGCGGATTGGTGGACGGCCAACAGAGATGCATACACCAACCGGTGGATTGCCTGGATATTGGATGAAGGCAACCGTAGACTCGACATCTGGCCTGCGTACGCCGATGCCTACTATGATGAAGGCACGCTGTCTGACCTTGTTGAGGAGGCGAACGGGAACGTCACTCTGCGGATTGGCCATTTCAGCTGGGGTTACGAGTGCCTGATTACGCGATGGCTGAATGAGACTGCATTGTCCAGACACGAGCCGTACATGGAGGACTTCAACATGAGCGTACAATATCGGAACGAAGACGCGAATGTGTCCTTCGACGCAGTTGCTCAGTACAACCTGCACGCGGTGCTGGCGAATGGCACCGTTAATGATCCGGCATGGGTGTGGGAGCCACAGAGGATCGACTACAACTATCAGGCGGGCGCGGCTTCCGGCTATACTAGCGAATTCAATCCTTGGGGCGATCCCACCAATCCTAAGTACTACAATAGCTCGAACAGTGGTGACAGTCAGCTGGGCAGTGACCTGGGCTATCAAAATGCTCCAACGTTGTTCGACCTGGCGAGCTTCCAGACGCTCACGATCCAGTTGCCTACGTACGACGTCGTGGGTTTCATGGGCGAGCCACTGCCGTGTTCCTTCAGGTCTGGTGCTATATACCAGCTTAAGCAGTTCAAGAACCCGCAGTACTACGAGAACATAACGGTGCGCGGTCCGATGTGGCTAGGATACAACATGACTGGTTTCGGACCGGATGCTCCGAACCTGTGGAACTACTACGACAACACCTCAAAGACGTTGAGCCTTGTGGGACCGATGAACTTCGACAACTACAGGTTCCCAGATGGGTATCTGTACCACGCTGCTCCGTGGATCGAGTTCAATGTGGCAAACGTGACCTGGGGTGCCATATCGTCCCTGCCTGCTGCCCCAGAACCCTATGCTGGTGAGCCAACGACGACCTCGAGTGCAGCTCTCTCGGATCTGGCTATGTTAGGCGTCGTGATCCTGGCGACATCGCTTGCGGTCGTAGCATTGGGCGCGGGTGCGAGGCGGAAGGACTAGGACTACAGGCTCGAGAACTCCAATCAAACCTCTTACCATTCTTCTTATTCCATCTCGGCTCAGAGGATGCTTCTTCCTTCTGTTGCGAAATGCGGTCTCAAGACGAACTGATCTGGACATTCGCGGATCGTCACGGTGGGCGTTTGTTGCCCTGATCTGGGCTCTTGACCGCTGAGGCATCCAGATGACCACTCTTTGAGGTTAATCGCCTTATCGCCCAGCTGCAACCGCCTCCCAAGGGCAGAGGCAGCTGTTATTGAGCTTCCTTAGCAGCCGGCAGCATCACGCAGAACCTTGCACCGAGCTCACTCTTGCCAGGGACCCTGTCCTCAACCCAGATGCGCCCTCCAAACTTGTCGGTGAGCGCTCTGCAGATTGACAACCCCAGTCCCGTCCCCGAAATCTTCGGATCCGGTTTCAGTCTCACGTACTTCTGGAAGAGCATGGACTTCTTGTCGTCCGGAATCCCGTTCCCCCTGTCGCTGATGGCCACTTTCCAGACGTTCTTGCCGTCTTCGACTACTTTTTCGCACGAGATATCGATTTCGATCTCTTGATTCGGGTCGTATTTCACAGAGTTGGACAACAGGTTGACGAAGAGCTCCTCGACGAGGCTGTTGGCCAGAACGTTGCACGATTCGGGTAGATTCATGTTGACAGAAATGCCGCGCCCCGGGAAAGAATTCTCAAGGCCAGACACTATCTTCTTCAGGACCTGCGAAAGGTCTATCGGGACAAAATCCTGAGTGTTCATCACTCCGATCTTGGTGAGTTTCTTGACGTTCTCGATGAGCTCCGCCGTCTGTCTGATGAGGTGAAGGGATTTCTCAAGATACATCTTGTGTTCAGCGGGGACATCCCTGCTACTTGCGATCATCTGGATGTAGTTCAAAGTCGCGAAGTTGAAGTTGTTGATATCGTGGAACATCAGGTCGTTCAGAAGCTCGATCTCCTTCTTTGCTTCCTGGAGCTTCAGCATTGTCTGAGAATTTGACAAAGCAATGGAGGCTTGCTGCGCGAACAGCTTCCCAGCCTCGAGATCGCTCACAGTGAATACTTTCCCTCGGGGGCGGTAGAGCTCGAGTACTCCGATGACTCCTTCGGGGTCGCTCAATGGTATGGCAAGCATGGAGTTGTGCTCATCCGGGACTCCTGGGATCCCGTAGACTCGCGGGTCTGCGTCGACATCGTCCAGAAACTCGGCCTTCCCCGATCTCGCGATGTTTCCAACGACGCCTTCGTCTATTGACCCAGCAGATGCCATCACCTCGTCAATGAAACTGCCACTCGCATACACTGGATATACGGTTCTCTTGGGCCAATCAATCATGTAGAACGTTAGCTCTGTGCAGTCGATCACTTCGCGAATGCTGTTGGCGATTGCTGCATAGATTTGTTGGCTCGTGATGGCCTTCTGGAGCTCCACCCCAGTACTCACGAGAGCATCCTGCAATTTAATCTTCTTCTCAAGCGAGTCCAGGAGCGCCATGTTGTCGATAATGCCTGCCACTTGATCCGCGATCTTCTGGAGGATCTCGGAGGAGTCCAAATTGTACTCGTTTGGTTTCGAATGGTAGATATTGAGCGACCCGACCGTCCTTCCCCTACTAACCAGAGGGACACAGAGCATGGACGAATAGCTGCTAGTGTCCATCACAGTCATCTCTGCGAACTGCCTCTTGCCAGCGTCCCTTCCCACTATGAGCGGTCCCCCGGTGAACTTGAGTTCCTCAACGATGCTTCCCTCGAATGTAACGGATCCGATGGACTTGGTGGATGTCCCATCCGCTAAATAAGAGGCGATCACCTCGACGTGCCTGCCGTTCTCCTCGGTTATACCGAGCGTGAGCAGCTCGAAATTCATCAGCTTGCGGAGTTCAGATGAGATGTTGGCCAACGCCTTCTTGCGCAAGTCCGTCTCAGTGGCTGAAGCCTTCGCAATCTTGTTGATTACGTCTATGCGGTACGCCTTGTCCCTGAGCTCATTTTCGAATCCCTTCCTCGTGGTTATGTCTCTCAGGACAACGGCAATGCCGATGAGGACCCCTTGCTGGTCTCGAAGGTTGGACGCCGAGATTGACGCGCAGATCACACTTCCGTCCGCCCTCCTGAACTTTATCTCGTAGTCCTCAACGAGGCTGCCCTGCTCTAGAAGCGAGGTCATCGCTCTCCACTCTAGGTTCCTCTCGACAAGGTCTTTGGCGATGTTCTTGTCCTTGAGCTCGTCCGATGCATACCCCAGAATGCTTGAGAATGCCAGGTTCGAGTAGAGGATGCGGCCGTCCTTGGTGCAGACGAAAACGCCGTCCGATAGTCCTGCGAGAAGTGACTCCTTTTCAGTATCCGAAATCATGGAAATCTGGACTCCTCGGAGGGAAGCCATCGGGTTGTCCAGCTGTCGAGCTGTCCGATGCCTGCGACCTCTTAGCATTTCTCTGTTCTAAAAGCTTTCGTAGACAAAACCCACCAGCGATAATCCGCGATTCGAACCTCAGACGGTCCACCGAGAATAGAGTCAGTGCCTCACGGAACAATGCCCACATCAATTTGGTGGAAGAAGGTTAATGTAGGGGCCAGCAAATTCCCCGACAGTCCCGTACCACGATCATATGGGTCTGTGACCTGGCAAGGTGGGGTAATGAGCGATGACAAGATTCTGAAGGATCTGCAGAACGCGATCCTGGGGTATGATTCGACGGCAGCAGTCCGCGCGGCCAAGGCTGCAATCGCAGCCAAGATGGATCCGCTTGTGGCAATCGAGAAAGGGTTCGTGCCGTCCATCGAAGAGATAGGCGAGAAGTTCGAGAAGATGGAGATATATCTGCCCGAGCTCATGCTCGCAGCCGATGCGATGAGGGCCGGTCTGGCTCTTCTGCTTCCGCTGATCCCCAAGGGATCGAAGGGTGCGAAGGCAACGGTCATAATGGGGACTGTCCAGGGAGATGTCCACGAGATCGGGAAGAACATCGTTTCGAGCATGCTGATGGCCGGAGGATTCAACGTGGTGGACCTCGGTGTCGATGTGAAGACGATTGCCTTTGTCGAAGAGGCCAAGAAGACTGGTGCGAAGATAATCGGGGCATCTGCGTTGATGTCGAGCACCATCGGTTCGCAGAAGGACATAGTCGACTACCTGGTTTCCTCAGGCGACAGAAAGAAGCATACAGTCCTGGTAGGCGGCGGCCCGACCACGAAGGAATGGGCCAAGGAGATCGGAGCTGATGGCTGCGGAATGACGGCTGTCGAGGCAGTTAAGCTGGCGACGAAGTTCGCAAAGGGAAGGTGAGCATATGGTCCAATTGCTCGACGTGATGGAGAAAGCGCTCAATGGCAAGCCGATGAGCGAGACCGACTACCAGTTGAAGCTTTTCGCTCCCAAGGTCGTGGAGAAGGTTAGGGAGCACAAGATCAAATTCGACCCGAGCAACCCGATCCAGAACGACAACTCGATGGCCGACGAGGTCTTCGAGGCCGGGTTGGAGCTCCTGCTCGATGTCGGAGCTTATTGCACGACGAGTGGCAGGGTCATTTCCTATACTGAGGCTGAGATCAAGGACCAGCTCAGGAACGCACCTTCGAGACTCCATTTCGGAGAAGGACGGGACAGGAAAGCCCTTGTCAACAGGAAAGTGGAGGACAAGACGCCTCCGTGGTGCCTACTGGGCGCCGGAGGAGGGCCTTGTTCAAGCGACAGATCCTTCTTGACACTTGTTGAAGGTTATGCGGAGATACCCGAGACTGACGCCATCACGACTCCGGCAATAACGCGAGTTGGAGGAACGCGAGTGAGGCCCGCGTCCCCGCTCGAGGTGCTGGCAGCCCAGAGAAACGCAGTTCTGGCCCGCGAGGCCTGCAACAGGGTCGGGCGTCAGGGGATTCCAATCATGAACTCACTTGCGACCGCGGAGTCGGATATTGCGTTCGCAGCCGCAACGCACCCCAAGTTCGGCATGAGGCCATCAGACGGCTATATGATATGCTGCATGGACCCTATGAAGGTCGACTTCGCTCGGTTGAACAAGGTGGCCGTGGCTCTGTCGCTTGGCGGGCCGATAGGAATGTGCTTCGGGCCTCTTCTGGGCGGATACGCTGGCGGTCCTGAGGGGACTGCCGTATCGAACGTGGCGCACCACATGATGGGCATAACGACATATCAGTCCTCCTGGCTGCTGCCGTTCACAATACATCTGAGATACGTTGCGAGCAGCCCGAGGGACATGCTCTGGGTCATCAGCACGATGGGCCAGGCGGTCAGCAGGAATACGCACTTGCTCAGCATCAATCTGAACTACACCACGGCTGGACCCTGCACTCCAATGGTGCTCTACGAGACTTCCGCGGCCGTCACGGCAGCAGTCGTCTCAGGGCTGTCTATAGAGTCACTTGGCGTGGCGACCAACAAGCACGAGGATCGAACCACCCCGGTCGAACCGAGGATTTCCGCTGAGGTTGGCCACGCGGTCGCTGGCATGAAGAGATCGGACGCGAACGAGCTCGCAAGGAAGCTGTTGGCCAAGTACGAATCGAAGCTCGCGGCGGCTCCACTCGGCAAGAGCCTCTATGAGTGCTGGGACGCTGACGCGCGCAGGCCCAGCAAGGAGTACAGGACGGTCATCAGGAAGTACAAGGCTGAGATGGCTGATCTCGGTGTCGAGCTGCGGCCAGAGCAGTAGAGAATTCGGCCTTACAAACCTCTTTATCTGTTCATTCTACAGGGCAAACGTTTACATCTCGAAGTTCCATCATAGATGCGTCAAATGACGCAGAAGATGCACAAGCTGTTCCTGACGACATGCGATCTTGGAGAGCCCAGATCAGTGGGTGCAGACGAATGTGAGAGTTGCCCCCACGGCAGTGTGGTCGACAGGAAGTCGAGAGTGATATGTGCTGGGGCTACCAAGTTCTTCCTGGCTCCGTGTTGCTACGATATGCGGTCCGCAGCTACCGTGTACGATTGCGAGAAGTGCAAGTGGGGCGAGATTGGCGAGGACAGAACACGTGTTTTCTGCTCAAGGCTCTGATCCCTTTCAAAGCACTGCCCGGGACAGAGCCATTCCTTCAATCCAGCGAAGCCAGGACAACAGTATTATATAAATCAACATATCATATATGTCAACACGGATGGGATGCAGAGTGTCATCTGCTGGCAGCTCAGCTGTCGGCTTCGGATTTGAGCCGAAGTCAGGCAACATATACTTGGTCGAGGAGCGGAAGCCCAGGACGACCTTTGAGTTGTTGGATCAATCACTCTCATCCGGATGTTCTGGCTTGGTGGTCACTCGCGACTATCCAAAGAGACTCCTTGATGAGAAGGAAATCGGAACCTGCAGGGTCTTGTGGCTGACCAATATGGTCGGCGAGGGGCGTATAAACCCGACAGCGATCGGCATACTGATGGGCCAGATACGGACTTTCATAGAGAGCCAGCAGAAGACCGTTGTTGTTCTCGATGGTCTGGAGTACTTGATAACGCTCAACACCTACGACCGCATGCTACAGTTCATGCACCAGCTCAAAGACATCGTTGTCACAAACGACTGCGTCCTCTTGGTTCCAGTGGATCCAAGAACCCTTGATCAGAGAGAGTTGGCTCTCCTCGAGAGGAATACGGAGACGATTGTGCCGAGGAGCGAGGGCGAACAACCAGATGAGATGGTATTGGGGTCTGGCGAGGAAGGAGTCCTGAGGCTTCTAGACGTGAAGCACGGATGACCACTTTATTTATCCATTGTCAGCTATCTTATTGATAACGCTCAACTTATTTGGTTCAAGATGACGAGAGAATCCGCTCGAGCCATGTCGCCATGTCCCCAACGTCATGGAACAGCTCTATGCACCCTGCTTTTCTAAGATCCTCTTCGGGGATGTCCCCGGTCTCGACGGCCACGAACGGCACTCCTGCGTTTGCGGCGCACTGAGCGTCAATCGGATGGTCTCCCACGAAGAGCGTCTCCTCCTTCTTGACCCCAAGTCTGCGCGCGAGCTTCAGATACGCCTCAGGGTCCGGCTTGGGCTTCGAGTTAGCACTCCTGCATTCAATCCCATCGACAAGTTCCAGCATCCCGGTCCTAGCAAGCGCTGATCTCGTGTACTCCTCACATCCTCGCGTGAGCACACCAACCTTGACCCCGCTCTTACGGAGTAGCTTGAGGAGACCGGTCGCCCCTCTCATAGGTTTCGTTTCGGATACTCTCTCCAACTCAACCTTATCCATGATGGTGTCGAGCTCTGCCAGACGATTCCGAATTGTGGCTCCGGGAATCCCCGCCCTGCGCATCCTTTCCTCGTACCTGGCAATTATCGTCACAATCGTCTCATGCGGGTCGTACAGATCTTCTGGCTCTCCGTGGGAAGTAATCCGCTCTATGACTAGTGTCTTGAACTTCACGTAGTCGACTGTGGATTCTACGAGTGTGTCGTCGAGGTCGAATATGATAGCACGAATCGGTCTCACCTTCTTTGCAGGAGTAGCGACCATTTGATTCCTCGGAGGCCTCTGCCATTATCCCCTAACCTTGATTAAACCTTTACACTGGGACACTGCTAGCTTCTTGTTATCATGACTGATTTCAAGGACAACACCTATATGAACAATGGTTGGCCATCTCTCGTTCGAGAGATTGGAAGAGGGATACGAGGTTTTCCTCTTGACCCGCACTCGGCCACTCTCCTCCCCCCTATGCTGATCGGGTCCGCGCTCTCTTTCAATCTCCCTTCTAGCCACCTCTTGCTTTGGATGTGGCCGTCGTACTGTCTGTCCAATGCGGGTTGCGAGGAGTCGGATTGCGGTCATCCGGCGTAGCTACTTTAGTTCCTTCTCGCCTTTCTTGACGATCTCGCGCAGCTGTCTTTCCAGGTCCTTCTCCAATGGGACGGCCTTCGCGTCCTTCAGAAGAGCCTTTGCCTTCTTGTTGGCGCGTATCACAGGGTCCATCGATCCTCTCTTCACCCAGTCCCCGTAGGTTCCGTATTCGAAAACCATCGGCTCCCAAGCCTCTCGGAGATGCATGAGCGTGTGTCTCTTTGCCAGGTAAGTGCCGCCTATGCCCACCTCCGTGATCAGATCACTCGCGATTGCGTCGTCGGTGGCGTCAATACCCTTGGATATCCTAAGTATCTCCGTGACGATGTCGTAGTCTAGCATGAGCTGCTCGAAGGAAAGGACTGTGGACCCCTCCAGAAGACCGAAGCCGTTGAGCATATCCGCTCCGGCGTTGACAGCGAGTAGGGTAGTCAGGCAATGCTCGGTGGCTGCCTGGCTTCCCGGGACAAGCGCGTTGGTTCCGAAAGCCCCAGCTTGTGCGGGCAGGTTGTAGTGCTTGGCCATGTCTACGACTGACGCGCATAGAAGCGCAGCCTCCGGGGATCCCGAGATATATGCTCCAGTGCGCGGCTCCATCATCGAAAGGGACGAACCATAGATAGCTTTCGCGCCCTTCCTCGCGCATTGCGTTAGGGTAAGTATCGCCATTACCTCGGCATTGCTCACGACGAGAGTGCCTGCAAGCGTGACTGGTCCGGAGACGCCTGCCTCCACCATGCTCATCATCATAATCGGCACCCCAGATCTGGCGAACTCTATAGTGGCCTCGCATCCTCCTCCGTCCAGGTTCAATGGGGGCACAGCACAGATTATCGCCGAAAGGCTTGGTTTCTGCAGCAGCTTGTCCTTTCCGCCCGCAACTGCTGCGGCCATCTCTATCTGGAGTCTCGCCTCGGCTCCGGTGGTCGTGGATTCCGACATCACGAACTTGTCAGTATTGGAGTATGCGGCCTGTATCTGGTGCAGAACGTGTGCGTGTAGCGGCACATCCTGGGGTGCGACAGAGGGCGTGAAGTAGCCCACTCCCGGTAGTACATTGGCCAGACGAGCGCAGTCCACGATGTCCTGCTTTCTGGAAGGTCTCCTCTTCCCTGAATCGATGTCGATTGTCTGGACGCCGCAACCGTCGAATGTGAAGTAGACGTGGGAATTGTCAAGCTCGACGTCGAAATCGGAGTTCCTCGCCCCCAGTTGGAACTCCTTCGGAGCGCTTGCTATCGATCGCTCGACGAGGTCATTCGGTATCCTAGCCGTCATCTTCTCATTGTCGACATCTGCGCCGTGCCGCTGCAGCAGGTTGAGCGCCGCAGGACTGTAAATCCTTATGCCGACCGTCTCAAGAACACTCAATGACTCCTCGTGGATACGTTTGAAATCGTCTCTGCTGATAATCCGTGTGGCGTTCTTTCTCTTGCTCAGTTTCTTGAAGTCAGCCAACGCCATTTGTCCCCGCCTCCCTCGGGATATCTGCTCGCATTCTAAGAAGTTTTGGAGACGTTTTCGTGCAAATGCGACACTGAGGAACTCACTCACCAGATTATGTGGAATCGAAGTACCTATATACTGTCATCCCAATGCGTTTTTCCAGCAGACTGGAGCCATAGGGATCGATTCTAGCTGCGTAGTCAGGGAGGAGAACAGCCTTTGAGTCCTGAGAAGATCAAGTCTACAGGTTCATCCCCCGAGCTCGCCAAGCTTCGGGCGGAAATCGTCAAGATCTCGAAAGAGGTCAGAGGACAGATGGGCATCTACATCAAGCATGTTGAGTCGGGCAAGGAGTTGGCCATCGACGCGGATAAGATATTCCCTCTTGGAAGCGTGTTCAAGATCCCTGTCATGATGGAGGTGTTCCGTCAGGCGAATGAGGGTCTCATTTCTATGGATGAGAAGCTCAAGCTGGAGAACAGGAACTTCTGCATCGGCTCAGGGATTCTCCAGTTCCTATCTCCAGGCACCGAATTCACGATCCGTGACCTCATCACATTGATGATAGTCGCCACGGACAACACGGCCTCCGAGATGCTTTGGAAGAGGATAGGCATCCAGAGGGTCAATATGCTGATGAAGGAGCTCGGCCTCGCCAGGACATCCATCTACCTGCCGTGGCGAGAAGGATTCCTCCTTTCGATGGGCAAGGGCCAGTTTAGGGACTCCAACGTACAGGAGGCAGCTCGGACCTGGAAGGGCCTTTCCGATCACGATCGCATGAAGGTGCTGAACGACATAGACCTGGAATTCGCTAACCTTTCAATCGAAGATTTCAGGAAGGAGTACGAGAACCTGTACGGACTCAAAGAGGAGAAGAAGTTCAGGACTCAGCGAGAATACGACCAGGTCTTCGACAACATCGGAACTCCTCGCGAGATTGGTCTCCTCCTTGAGAAGGTCCTGAAGGGCGAGGTCGTCTCGAAGGAAGTGAGCAGGGACATGCTCACCTTGATGACTAGGTCCATGAGCGGGTCCTCGTTGCCCCAGTTCCTGTCGGATGATGTGCTGGTGGCGGCTAGATCGGGTATCACCGCAGGCTCTGTGAACAACGCAGGTGTGATCTACATCAATTCGAATTCACACATAGTCTTGTGCATATTCTGCAAACGCCTGGAGGAGAAGAACCCTGAGAAGGCGCAGCAGGCGGAGGCGAGGATCGCCCGGCTGCTCTATGACTACTTCAGCAAGGTCAAGTAGCTGAGTCGTTCATCCTTGAATCGGAACGGCCTTCTTATCCATGAGAGAGGCTTCTTCTTCACTTATTGTGCGCCTGTCGATGGCAACAATCAATCGGGAGTTGGTGGCCATAGCGACATCCTTCAGTCTTCGAATCGATGATGATAGTCGGGACTTACCCGGTTCAGCGTTTCCAGATGGTTTCCTTGTCCCTGAGCTCAGCTGCCAGACCACCCTTTCTTCCCATGTCTTTCTGGGGAATGCACAAGGGGACTATCAAGACATTGGTCTCCGACCTGAGCTGGCCTGCAAGGGTGGTCGCTACCTCCTTGGCAATCTCCTCTGAGACAACCCCGTCGTCGAAGACTACGGCGATGTCCACATCCTCGCCAGGGGCATGCTCCCCTCTCCCAATGCTCCCGAACAGCCTGCATTCCCGGAGCCACTCTTTCTCGCCTAGCCTGCTGGCGTAGAGCATTGCCGCGCTCCTCTGGGGGTCAGCCTCAGGGATCAGACGAAGCATCCTGAGTTTCTCCCTGTCCTCCGCCAGGGCGACACAAATCGCGTTGCCCATCCTCCGCGTGCGCACAAACCCCGCCTTCTTCAGCTCCTTGACTGCTCTCCACGCGGTCATGGTTGGGACCCGAGAAGTCCTTGCGAGCTCGTTGACGGTGAAATCCCTTTCGGGATAGGCCTTGAGCGTGCGTATGAGCTCCACCCTTCCCTTTCGAGCCAGTATCTCGAGAAACTCACGTGAAAGCAACCCAATCATACCTCTAGTGGTATGGTTATACCATTCATGGTATAAAATAATGACGCATAAGTGCTGCCAGCATAACCATTCCCGAAAACATAAGTTGGAGGAAATCGACCCCTCCGAGGCAAACCTATATTCGAAGCCTATGAGATTTGGATTCGAGTCCGGGAGGATGCATGGACAATAGTGAGATAGCCGCAGTATTCGACGAGATTGCGGACCTGCTGGACCTTCAGGGAGTGGCATTCAAACCGATCGCCTATCGACGGGCAGCCAGGAATATCGAGTCCTTGGAGATGGATATCAACGAGGTTGCTGCCGACGGAAGACTAGAGGACATTCCTGGTGTGGGAAAGGCGATGGCGAAGAAGATCGAAGAGATGACCAGGACGGGCAAGCTGGCCTACCTCGACGACCTCCGCGCCGAAGTGCCGTCAGGGCTCGTCGAGCTTCTCAGGATCCCAGATGTTGGTCCCAAGACGGCAGCGGTTCTCTACAATGAGTTGGGCATAACCTCAGTGGCGATGCTCAAGGAGGCGGTGCTCGGTCATCGGCTTCGCGGAATCAAGGGATTTGGCGAGAAAACGGAAGAGCGTATACTTCAAGGCATACGAACGGTGGAATCGAAGAGTGGTCGGACTCTGATGGGCATCGCCTTGCCGGTCGCGGAAGCATTCGTAGACTATCTGAAGGGATCTCTGCCTCTGGGCAAAATTAGTCTGGCCGGCAGTCTGAGGCGGGGGAAAGAGACCGTTGGGGATATCGATATCTTGGTTGGAGACGACACACCAGTCGCCATCATGGAAGCTTTCGTGTCCTATCCGGATGTAGATGAGCTGCTGATGAAGGGCCCCACAAAATCGAGTGTGAGGCTGAGGAATGGACTCCAGGTCGACATTCGCGCTGTGGAGCCAAAGAGCTGGGGCGCTGCGCTGTGCTACTTCACCGGGTCAAAGGAGCACAACGTATCTATGAGGAGAATCGGTGTCGAGAAGAGTTTGAAGCTCAACGAGTATGGTCTGTTCGAGCGCGAATCTGGCACTATGGTTGCTGGTGCGACCGAGGAGGAAGTCTATGAGGCGCTCGGCCTGAGGTATGTTGAACCCGAGATTCGCGAGAACTCAGGCGAATTGGAGGCTTCGAAGCAGGGCAAGCTGCCTGTACTTGTTAATAGGGCGGAGATACGAGGGGATTTCCATGTGCATACGAGCTGGAGCGATGGCGCCAACAAAGTCGAGGATGTGGTCTCTGCGGCTGTGGCTAAGGGATACGAATACATCGCAATCACGGATCATTCCCAGAGTCTCAGGATTGCGAACGGCCTGTCTCCAGAGAAGTTGAGGAAGCAGATAGAGGTCGTTCGGAAGGCGGACGAGCTTGGAGGAGGAAGGATAAGAGTCCTCGCAGGAAGCGAGGTCGACATAAGAGCCGACGGCTCCTTGGATTTCCCCTCTTCGTTGCTCAAGAACCTGGATATCGTAATCGGCTCGATTCACTCTAGGTTCAAGATGGAAAAGGACGAGATGACTAAACGGGTTGTCAACGCAGTTTCATCGGGCCATATCGATATCCTCGGGCATCCGACCGGACGCTTGATCGGCAAGAGGGCTCCCTACGCGCTCGACCTCGAGAAGGTGTTCTCTGCTGCCAGGGATTCGGGCGTGTGTATGGAGCTGAATTCGTTTCCTGACAGGCTCGATCTAGCAGACGTGAATTGCAGACATGCGATGAACTCGGGCGTCAAAGTGGCTATAGCTACGGATGCCCATAGCGTGGAACAGATGGACTATATCAAATACGGAATCACGACGGCAAGACGCGGCTGGCTCGAGGCGAAGGATGTTCTCAACACTGTGCGTGGAAAGGACATCTTGAGGCGACTCCGTGGGGGAAGACCATGAGCGATGAGCGGGAGAGTGCCAAGAGGAGGATGAGGGAGCTCGTCGACAGAATCTCGTACCACGATGTCAAGTACTATGTTGAGGACAATCCCGAGGTTTCGGACTATGAATACGACATGCTGGTCAGGGAGCTAGCCGAGCTCGAAGGGAGGTTCCCAGACATCGTCCTGCCAGATTCTCCAACTCAGAGGGTCTCAGGGAAGCCGCTTGAGGAATTCCCAAAAGTGCAGCACAGGGTTGCCATGCTCAGCCTTGGCAACTGCTACTCGTCCGGTGAGTTGAGGGATTTCGATTCCAGAGTCAGAAACTGGCTAGGCGGCGAGCCTGTTGAATACGTCGTGGAACTGAAGATCGATGGCCTGGGCATAGCCCTCCTGTTCGAGAATTGCGCGCTGACCCGAGGGGCCACGAGGGGGGATGGCATGGTTGGCGAAGATGTCACATCGAACATCAAGACAATCAGGAGCATTCCTCTGAGGCTGAATCCAGAAGGAGGTCTCCGGAGCGCGGAGGTTCGCGGCGAGGTCTACATGCCCAAAGCTGGCCTCAAGAAGCTGAACAAGGACAGGGAGGCAAAGGGAGAATCGCTTTTCGCCAATCCAAGGAACGCAGCTGCGGGCTCTATCCGACAGCTGGACCCCAAGATTGCAGCGACCCGTCCGTTGGAAGCCTATTTCTACACCCTGAGTTTCAGCGGGGACAGGATGCCTTCGACTCACGAGGGGTGTCTAGAGGCCATGCGGGAGTCAGGTCTGAGGACCAGCCCTCACACGAAGAAGTTCGATTCGATCGACAAGGTGCTGGAGTACATCGTCTCCTGGGAGTCCAAGAGAGAGGGCATCGAGTACGAGATTGATGGGATCGTCGTCAAGGTCAACTCCCTGGCTCAGCAGTCGAAGCTCGGCTACACAGCCAAGGAACCGAGATGGGCCATCGCCTACAAGTATCCTGCAAAACAGATGACGACCAGGCTGCTCGACATCCACGTGCAGGTAGGACGCACAGGCACATTGACGCCGGTCGCAGTGATGGAGCCCGTCCAAGTGGGCGGCGTCACGGTGACCCACGCGACATTGCACAACGAAGATGAGGTCAAGCGCAAGGATCTGCGAATCGGGGACTATGTGCTGGTCGAGAGGGCTGGCGAGGTGATCCCGCAGGTCGTGAAGCCCATGATCGATCGCAGGACCGGCAAGGAGAAGGAGTTCAGGATGCCCCAGACGTGCCCCATCTGCGGTTCCAAGGCCACGCGCGATGATGGCGAGGTCGCTAGGAGATGTGTCAATGCTTCTTGCCCCGCTCAAGTGAAGGAAAGGCTTGCGCACTTCTGCTCACGATCTGCCATGGATATCGAGGGTATCGGGCCATCGCTGATCGATCAACTCGTTGACAGAGGATTGGTCAGAGACGCAGCCGATCTGTACGGGCTGAAGAAGGAACAGCTGTTGACCCTGGAAGGAATCGCAGAGAAGTCGTCGCGCAACATCATCGAGGCAATCCAAGCCAGCCTCGACAAGGATTTCGAGAGCGTTCTCTTCTCTCTTGGGATCAGGCACGTCGGAAAGACCACAGCTGAGGTCCTGGCCCGTGCCTTGGGAAGCATCGACAGGATTCGGGCAGCGAGCGTTGAAGAGCTGTCAGAGGTCGAGGGCATCGGACAGGTCGTGGGGAGCGCAATCAGGGACTTCATGGACAACCCGAACAACCGTGAGCTTCTTGAGAGACTGAGAATGATTGGTCTGAAGATGGAAGGCATAAGGACCACGAAAGGGCCCCTCTCGGAGAAGGTGTTCCTCTTCACCGGGGAGCTAGCATCGATGACGAGATCCGAAGCAGAGGCCGCCGTCGGGGCGTTGGGCGGCGAGGTCGGTCCGTCGGTCACCAAGGCGACCGACTACGTAGTCGTGGGCAAGGATCCTGGTTCCAAACTCGCAAAAGCTAGGAACATGAAGAAGACCATTCTCGACGAGAAAGAGTTCCTTGAGCTGATCAAGAAACACTGATTGGATGATTCGATCCATGTGCCCTTCGCGCTGGTCTGGTTTTCAGCGGATGATACTGGAGGAGGACTGTTCATATAGTCTCCAGGACAAAGACGTACACGCAGACTAATACCAGCGGAGTGCGAACCAGGTTGCCAAGCACGCAAGCTCAAGGAAAGAGCACCGTAGAAACGGATGGTTCCGATGGACTGGCCGATCGGTATCACAAGAAACTCCAGAGGATACTCCGGGCGTCGGATGCGAGAACGCCCAACCTGTCGGGGGGAGTCGGCTCAGTGGAAAGGCGCATGAGCGAGCAGATGAAAGAGGCAACGCTGGTGCCGAAGCTGGTCAATCCCGCCTCGGTTCCCGAGGACGATGCTCCGCTGTTCCAGTGTACGGAGTGCGACATGATCGTGAAGGAGTCGGACCCATACTGTCCGTTCTGCGGAGCAATCTTCGCGGACAGTCCGCTGGCGGAGCAGGAAGGACTGACAGAAGCCTGCGGAAGACCCCTGGTCGATAGGCCCGTCCACAGAGAGGAGATGGTCCGACCCGAGAAATTCGACCTGTTCAGCTTGTTAAGGACCAGATCGAGGTCCCATGAGATGCTATATGAGGAGGCGCTCAAGGGTTTCGCTGGGTCTGCCAGGCTTCTCGAGGAGATCGAGCACCTGATCTCAGACGTGAGTTCTCTGGGAACGGACACATCAAGAGCCCGAAGGCTCGTGAGCAGTGCATGGGAGGCTGCCAGGGATGGCAACTGGAACCTTGTCAACGCACTTGCGCACCAGACAGAGGAGATGATGGCTCCGAACATCCCTGAACTCGTGAGATCCCAGATCGCAAGGGCCAGGAAGTATCTTGCCGAGGCCAAGGCAATTGGGGTAGACATCTCGCCATACATCCTTCAGATCAAGACGGCGATGCAAGCGTTGCGCAAGGATGATCCAGACGATGCTTTGAGGGTGACCAAGGAGCTCATGGACCGTTTGAGGGAAGACTCGATCTCCTGGGACTAGGCAGTGGGTTGAGGTTGCGAAATCATCAGCAGAGGTTTTTTATCGTCACAACCTCGTGTTTGTGTTGACATGACTGGCGATCTCACTGCGCTGGATTCCTACGGTTGGGAAGCACTGAAGAAATCCCTTAACCAAAGGCTCGTCATGAACAGGATCAGGCTCGTGCCCAGCAAGAGAAACAGGGTATGGGTCGCAGAGACAGATGTCCGACCAGTTGTAGTCAAGCAGTCCTTGTCCGGGAGAGCCGGCAACGAGTTCGAGGAGTTGTTGGTCGCTAGGAAGGCGGGCGTCGATGTTCCCTATCCTCTGTTCATGGACGGGGACTATCTCATACTCGAATTTGTCCAAGGCGATACTTGCGACACCATGATCAACCATCTCTTCAGCTTTGATGTCGCTGAAAAGATGGGCGTTTGGCTCGCGAGGTTCCATGAGAAGATGCCATCAAACGGCTTGCGAAGAATCCGAGGCGACTCCGTGCTTTCGAATTTCGTATTCAGTGAGGGAAAGGTCTTCGGGTTAGATCTCGAGGATTCAGGACCTGGTGATTCGCTGGATGACTTGGGCCAGATCGGAGCCTCAATTCTGGGTAATGAACCATTCTTCACTCCGATCAAGTTCGATCTCTGTATCAGATTGATCGAAAGCTACGGCAAAGAGGCGAGGGTGGACGTCGTCGAGCTAGCGAGGCCATATGTCTCCAAGCATCTTCGCATGGATGCGAAGGCAAAACCATTGTTCGGACGGACATTTGCGTCCGCCGCGAAGAGCATCGAGCGAGGATGGCCCGACCTCGCATAGCGACTTAGAAGAAACGATTCCGAGCCTGATGGTTACTTGCCTTTCTCATCGGCGGGAGGCGGTATCTGGGCCTCTTCTGTCCTGCGCTTTGTCCGCGCCCTCAGCTCCTCGAGCTTCCTGGTAATCTCGGCAATGCTGTCCACCTGCTCCCCGATTACCTGCTTGCGCTTGTCGAGATGTTCCCGCATCTTCTCGATCTTCACCCTCTCTTGGGCGACCTGATCCATCTCGACGGAGAGGCCTTCCCTTCTCCTGTTCATATCGTCGACCCTTTCCTTGAAGCTGGTCTCCCGCATCTCCAGGTCATTCTGGGCATTAGCAACGGCCTCTTCACGGCTTGCGATAGCCTTCTCCTTGTTCTCCAGTTCGGCGAATCTGCCCGCAACGTGCTTGCGCTCGGTGTCGAGTCTAGCCATCTCCTCCTCGACCATAGTCTTCGCCTTGGACGTCTCATCTTCGAGAGCCCTCTCTCTTCCGGCTAGTGCCTTGACGCGAGTGTCCAGGTCCTCCTCCGAAGCCTTGAGGCCCTCCTGCCTCCTCTGCAGCTTGTCGGCCTCCTCTCTCAGCTTCTCATCACGCTCGTTCAGAGCACGAGCCTCATCTGAGAGAGCTGCTTCCTTTTGGGCAATCTCGGACTCGATCCTCTCGAGATCCTTCCTGCCGGCGGAAATCTCTTCGCTGCGGGCATCCGATTTCGCCTTTGCCTCGACCAGGGCGCCTTCTTTTTCGAGAGTCACTCTCTCGCGCTCGGCGATTGTCTGAGCGGTCGCCTGCTGAACAGCGATGGACTCTTGAATGGCGGATTCCCTTCTTTCGAAGTCCTTCTCGCGTTTGTCGAGATCTCTGAGCATCGATTCCATACGCTCCTCGGAAACGTCCGCCTTGGACTCTCTTTCGCGCACCGCCAGCTCATTCTTCTCTATGGCAGCCGTCCTCTCTCGGAGTGCCTCGTTCTCCTTGCCTATCTTTGCCAGGAGGGTCGATAGATCTGCCTGTTGGGTCTCAGCGGTGCGCTCTATCTCCGTTCGCCGCTTCTCGAGTTCAGCCTTGTCGGTCTCCAGGGCGCCCTCCCTTTCCTCCAGGGATTTCACGCGTCTGGAAAGCTCTTCCGCTTGGGTCGCAAGGAGGTCCTGTCTCGGCCTGAGCTCGGCCAATTGCCCATCATATTCCTGACGCTCCATTGCCACCGCGGCCTCAGCCTCCTTGAGCTTTCCTTCTCGTTCTTCGAGTTGGGTCCGGGTCTCATCCATGTCCGCACTGACTTTCTCGCTCTCTTCCAGGAAGTTCTTCTTGTCCACCTCAAACTGAGCGACTTCAGCCTGCATATCTCGCTTGCGCGCCTCGAGCTCGCTCTTCACCTCGTTCAGGTTCTCTTGCTCGGCTTCCAGCTGTTTGCTCGTTTGGGCAAGCTTCTCCCTGTCCTTGTCTAGGCTCCGAATCCTGACCTTGGCCTCCTCGAAGTCCTTGTCCCAGCTGGCTCTTGTTTCGTTGAACTCCTTGGTCTGCGAGTTGAGCTCGAGCTGAGCCTTCTCAAGCTCCTTCTTCTCATGCACAAGTTTTGCCAAGCCTTTCTCGGATTCTGCGACGGAGGTTCCGACAGATTCCTGGAGTCTTCTCATCAACGTCCTCTTGGCCTCAGAGGCGACCTCAAAAGCCTGCTGCGCTCTGACAAGGCCCTGCTCCCTCTCGAGCAGAAGCTGAACCCGCTCGTTGATCTGCGCGTGCCTCCCGTTTACCTGGGTCTCGAACTCTTTCAGCTCTTCCTGCCAGTTCTCGGTCTCCTTTCTGAGGCGGTCGAGTTCCATCCTCAGTTCCTCAAGCGCGACGCCTTCGAGTGCGAGGTCGGTTCTGTTTCTGTCCGTCTCCTGGGAGACTTTAGCCGCCTTCTCCTGTTCGATCTTCGCGAGCTGCTCGGCCTCCTGAGCGGTCCTGATTCTCCCGTCAATCGCAGCATCAAGGGACTTGTCCACCGAGTTGAGTATCTCCCGGAAGAATCCGACATCCGCCTCTTCGGGGGCGCCCTTTCCCACGGCAATGAAGTGCAGCCTATCGCCCTTGATGACAGTCGCAGTCATTTTGCCCACTTCGAAAGCTCCGAGGGTCCCCAGATCGCCCCTTCCTTGAAAGGAAGCCCTCACTTGGTCGAATGTGACATCAGATTTCGCGTTGAATACGAACTCCTTGACGAGCGCTCCGTTGGTGTCTACTAGAAATCCCTTCGAAGTCTTCTTACCGAACATGAGGCCACATCCGACGGGGGTTGCCGAACCAGGGTTCTCTTGGGCAGGGTTGCGAATTCGTAGCAGAGGCCAATAAGCTGCCCACTATCCTTTGGACTCTTGTGTTGTTATCCTTTAGCACCCAGATAACCTTTTCTACATTGGTCTTCGCGGATGATTGTCATAGGCCTGACCTACTGGCTAGCGTCGGGTGAGAGACTCTCAAGCTCTACGGTTTGAACCTCTTCAGCAAGGAGGCGTTCGTGACCACGGAGACAGAGCTGAACGCCATCGCTCCAGCAGCAATCATCGGGCTCAGGAGCCAGTTGGTCAGCGGAAAGAGCACTCCCGCTGCTATCGGAATCGAAGCCGCATTGTAGAATAGCGCCCAGAATAGGTTCTGCCTTATCTTGCCAAACGTGCGCCTGCTGAGCTTGATCGCAGTGACAACGCCCTTCAGGTCTTCCCCCACCAAGACGATGTTGCCAGACTCCAACGCGATGTCCGTCCCAGTCCCAAGGGCAACGCCTATGTCGGCCTGGGCAAGAGCGGGCGCGTCGTTTATGCCATCTCCCACCATTGCCACAACCTCACCTCTCTCCTGGAAAGCCCTGACAACGCCTGCCTTGTCGGCCGGGAGGACTTGGGCTTTGAACTCGTCGATGCCAGCCTCTTTGGCGATTGCACTCGCCGTCCGCTCATTGTCGCCTGTGAGCATGACAACCTTGAGCCCGAGGCCCTTCAGCTTCGAGATGGACTCCCCGGCCTCTGGTTTGAGCGTGTCTGCGACTCCAATCAAACCCAAGACCTTGCCATTGACAGCGCATGCCATGACCGTCATGCCCTCGTCCTCCATCAGCTCCATCTTCTCCTCGAGAGCATCCAAGGACAGTCCTAACCTGCTGATCATTCGCCTATTGCCGACTGAGACAGCCGCATCTTTGACCTTCGCCGTAACGCCCTCTCCTGGTATGACGTGCGAGGTCTCAGGCTGCTCGACATCCACTCCTGCCTTCTCAACCGCAGCTATCACCGCTCTGGAGAGAATGTGTTCGGACCCTTTCTCCGCGCTACCCGCGAATCTCAGCAGCTCCCTCTCTGTGACGCCCGGTCTGAGTTCAATCTTCACAACTCGCGGCTCTCCTCGTGTAAGCGTTCCCGTCTTGTCGAATATGACCGTGGTGAGTTTGTGAGCCGTTTCCAGGGCGGCGGCGTCCTTGATTAGAATGCCCATCTGGGCGCCTCTGCCCGTCCCTACGACTATCGCAGTAGGGGTCGCGAGACCGAGAGCGCACGGGCAAGCAATCACAAGGACCGAAACGAAGACTCTGAGCGAGAACGTTAGCGGATCCCCGACATCCCAGAATGAGGATCCCACGAAGTACCAGAAAACGAAGGTGGCTGCAGCGACGGCCATCACCACAGGGACGAAGTATCCAGCAACCGTGTCTGCGATTCTTTCGATGGGTGCCTTGGTGCTCTGAGCGTCCTCGACGAGCTTCACAATCTGAGAGAGGGTGGTATTCCTGCCGACTCGAGTGGCCTTGACCCTGAGGATCCCACCCAGGTTGACCGTTCCCCCGGTCACCTGCGATCCCTTCGATTTCTCCTGCGGGATAGATTCTCCTGAAATCAGAGACTCGTCGATTGCGGACTCGCCTGCGACCACTTCTCCATCGACCGGGACCCTCTCACCCGGCTTCACGACAACCTCATCGCCCTCGACCAGCTCCTCCACCCCCACCTCGACTCCCAATCCGTCTCTGAGCACGACTGCCTTGGGAGGTTGGAGGCTCATGAGCTTCACGATGGCCTCAGACGTTGCGCCTCTGGATTTGAGCTCAAGATACTTGCCGGCCAATACGAGCGTTATTATGACCGCCGAGGTGTCGAAGTAGACGCTCATTGAGGACACCGCTTTCGGGAGGAGAGTCACCACAAGGCTGTAGGCCCACGCAGAGGTGGTGCCGATAACCACCAGCGTATCCATATTTGCGCGTCTGTTCCTGATCGCCCAGTAGGTTCCCTTGTAATACCTCAGCCCTGCGTAGAACTGAACGGGAGTCGCGAGGGCGAGCAGAAGGTAGTTCCTGCCGTTCTCATCGAGCAACCCCTTGGGCCAGAGATCAAAGGTCATCGAGATCGCTGCGATAGGTATGCTCAGGATTGCGGCGAAGACCAAGGCCTTGTACCCCTCACTGAGCTCCTTCTTGCGGGCTATCTGCTCGGCCATCACTCCCTGGACTTCGAGCACTTTGTAGCCTGATTTCTCGACCGCTGTCTTCAATTGCGACTCCGTGGCGACGGACGCGTCGTAGTCGACAGTGGCCTTCCCCAAGGCGAAATTCACCCTGGCATCTTTCACGCCAGGGACATCCTTCAGCGCGTCCTGGATGGTCATGGCGCAAGTCGCGCAGTGCATGCCTCCTATTGTGAGAGATAGTTCGTCCCTGGCCACATCATATCCGGATTCCTTGATGGCTTGTTCGACCTGCTCCATCGAGACTAGCTCGGGGTCGTAAGTGAAAGTCGCCTTTTCCGTGGCAAGATTCACGCGTGCGTTTTCCACGCCTTCGAGGTTCGTGAGAGAGTCTTTGACCGCGTCGGTGCAGGTCGCGCAGTGCATGCCCTTGACTCTGATGGTCGCTTCCCGCTTCGATTTCCCGGTTCGGATCAGCAGCATCCCTCTCTAGTCATTCGACGCGCTTGCTATCGATATGAGGAGTTGATATCAGTTGCCCCGACCAATCGTATGTCGATCCGGGGTCAAGAATGAACGAGGATACGCATCGTACAAATGAGCGCGACTTATGCCCAAAAAGTGATTAATCAATAGACAACTATGGTTGAATTGTCAAAAAGAAGCACAAGACATGAGACGCATCCACCGTCTCCAACGTCTCCTATCTGAGATTCCTCATAGGGAAAGCGTGGGCTCCTCGCCCCAATTCGATCGCAATCTGCAGTCGTTTCCTCACACGGTCCTTTCCAGGTGCTTCCGATTCTTCGTATGCCATACTTGGAGACTATGTGTGGACATGTATGACACCATATTCGGTCACATGTGGCCATGATCCTGCCACTTCAGGGCATCGGCATCATTTATTACCTCGATGGATGCTCATCGGTCACGTCATGGCGAAGGTTCGAGTCCGCATGTTTGCCACGGTCCGAGAGGCTGCATGCACGTCTGAGTGGTCTTGCGAGGCTCGTGACCTGCCAGACCTGCTGGAGAAGCTGGGGAACAAGTTCGGAGACAAGCTCGACGCAATGCTCAAGGAGTCTTGCGACGATCCTGATCGGCTTGTAATACTTGTCAATGGCAAGAACGCCGGCCGGGTATGGAGCAGTAGTGTAGCCTTGGTCGACGGAGACGAGGTAGCGATATTTCCTCCAGTCTCAGGAGGCTGAAGTCTTCTGAACTGGCTCCTTTGACCGTCAGGCGAGAAGGTTTATATCGGCTCAATATATAACCGCGCTCCAGGAGTCTAGATGGAGAGCGAACCCAAGCCACAGAGATTCAGGGACCCTCAGAAGGTGTTCATGGCCCTGCTCATAGCTGGCATTGTGGTGTCGGTCGGTGCGATTGGCGTTGTTCTCTACTACGGAACCGGTGGTTCTCACATTCAAAGCACTCGTGCAATAGCTTCTGGAGACTCTGTCGATCTCAACTATGTGGGCACGCTGGCAGATGGCAGAGTGTTTGACACAAGTCTGCCAGAGGTCGCCAATGATGGCGTATCTTATCCGAAGTCGCTGACGTTCTCGCATCGGGAAAACACATCCTACACGGTCTTCACGATGACTGCCGGGAAGTATGGCGCGGGCGGGACAATCAAAGGGTTCGCCTTGGGCGTCATCGGGATGCACGTGAACGAAACCAAGCTAATCGAGGTCCAACCAGCAGATGGATACGCCGTCGATCCAACGATGGTGGCGACAAGGAACCTCGTCGAGGAAATCGGAGGCACTGAAACGTACTCGACCGCGGATTTCGAGAGTCGTTTCGGGACAGAGCCCATCCTGATGCGCACGATCTCCCACTTCTTCTGGGGATGTGACGCTCAGATAGTTGACAACTCGAGCGCCCGGGTCACCATCAAGTTGATGCCTACAGTCGGTCAGGTGATCTATCCATTCGGGAACCCTGATGATCCTGGAGTTCCTTCAGGATGGCCAGTTGTCATTGAGTCGTTTGATCCGCTGGCGAACGGTGGCGCGGGTAGCGTCGTGATCAGACACCAGCTCACCAGCGCGGATGTTTACAATGTGAAGGGCTTCGACGCCGATGGCGTCGAGTTCGTAGTGTCGGGTTTCAACTCAACGAACGGGACATTCCAGATACATAAGGTGGATACGGCAAGTGGTTACAACGGCGAACTCGCGGGCAGAACGCTCTTCTTCGAAGTGACCGTGGTCAAGATAACGCCTGCTCAGAGCTAGTCGTCAGGCGGTTCCTTTTCATTGAGCAGTCTCCGAGAGATGATTCTGACATATCTGTCGATAGTCATTTGGATCCTGTCGCTTCGGGCTGCGACTGTCACGCCTACGGCCACCAGGAACCCCGCAAACACATCGGCTGGCCAGTGCACGCCCAAGTACAGGACTGCAAACACGACTGCGATAGTGGACACCCCCAGGAAATAGGAGAATCGTCTGTATCGCGACCCCGCATAGACGAACACGAGGAACGTTGTGGTTGACAGGCTGACGTGAGCACTCGGGAAGTCGTTGTTGAGCGGGTCGACGTTGGTCACCATTCTGCCCCAATTGGGATCCGCGTACAGCAACGGGGTTGTCTGAGCTGCGATATTGGACCCGGTCACGGTCACCGGAAAGAAAATGTAGAACGGCGTGAGCACGAGGTAGTTCAACACTGTGGCTATTGCGTATGTCCTGAGTGTGGCGCGATCATCCATTGCGAGGAGCAGAATCGGCACGAAACCCGTCAGGAATGTAAACAGCCAGACATACGTGATGGCGAAAAGATCTGTCACTATCGCATGGTTGAGTCTATCCTGGAGGATCGCGACTGCACCGCCTGCAACGCTGAAGATCCAGTTAGTATAGTGCACCTCTTTCGATGTGTCGCCCGGGCCAGAGACGGCATTCGCTGCCATGTTCTGGGACAAGACCAGCAGCAGAGGGAACGCAACGAGGATGATGATGTAGACCGCGTTGTATCTGAGGGACAAGAGCCCTTTTCTCAGGTACATCTCCTTCCAGCCTATCAGAACCAGCAATCCGAGGAAGAAAGCGACGACTATGCTGACGACGTATATCGTGAAGAATGCCGGGTACGAAAGAACCATCCTTCTCTGGGCGCTCAATCAACGCCAGCGATAGAAATACTTTGCCAAAAGAGATCTGGGTTCGCCTTTCCCGAACCTCTACAAGTCCTCTCTGAGGATTTTCGCTGCACGCTCGTAGACCAGCTCAAGCCTTGCAGCGCTTGAATCAATCGAGAACTCACGCGCTGAGGAGACGGCATTGATCTTCATGGAACCAGACCGCACCAAGCATCTTTGGATAGCATCTGCACACGTTTCCGGATCGAATAGGCATCCGTTCTTGCCTTCCTGCACGAACTCTGGAATTGCCCTGCATCTGATGCCGACGACCGGCGTCCCAGAGGCGAGGGCCTCCAGGACCACGAGCCCCTGCGTCTCGAAAGTCGAGGCGATGACCAAAGCCTCGCAGCTGGCATATGCGGCTGGCAGTTCCTCATCCGGAATGAAGCCAGCGAAAACCACTCGATCTGATATCCTCAAGTGCTGCACCATCGATTTGAAGTCGTCCGCCGCGGGCCCTTTGCCGACAACGAGCAGTCGCAGGTTGGGCACTTTGGGGGCAAGCTCTGCCATTGCACTGAGGACGATATCGAGCCGTTTCTCCTTGGAGAGCCGGCCCACATGCAGCAGAACTCGTTTTCCGCCCAGGCCGAACCTGTCTAGGAACTTCTTATCGTGCTTTTCCGGAGAGAATTTTGAGCAGTCCACCCCTGTCGGGACCACCTCACACGATTTCATCACAACTCCGTTGGAAATCAGCTCCTCCTTGACGGGGGCGGACGGTACCACGACCACCTCAGGCCTCTTGAGGAGATTCCTGAGATAGATCCAGACCATGCTGCTCATGATGTCCTGTCGTATCGGGAGGGGTGAGTAGTAATTCACCGCCTCGTTTGCCATAGTGTGAAAGGTCAGCACATGCGGTATCTTCAGAGCCCTCGCTGCGGTCAGGCTTAGAATGGCCATCGACGCTAGTCCATGAGAGTGGATGACATCCACGTTCTCCTTTCGCAGGTACTCCAGCATGTCTGCGGGCGAGATGACAATCCTGTATCCGGGGTACGTCTTGAGATCTCTCGCAGGCAAGTAGTGGACCGGTCGAGGCGAGGATACCCTGTTGTCAGAATCGGGCGCAAGGACAACAACCTTGTGTCCTCTCGCTTCGAGACCCGTGGCCGCAATCTCCATCGCAACGACCGCTCCATCAACCGTGGGGTGGAAGGAGTCCGCAAACATCGCAATCTTCAATCGGTCACCTACGCGTCTGTTTTGCTTTGATTCTCTTGAGTTTCGAAAGGACGTCGTCGGGGGATTCTCCAAGCAGTCTTATCATGGGCTCCTTCCCGACGCCACCCGTGTCGTAAATCACGTCCGGGACACCACCATATGCCTTTATCGCCTCGTGCACGCCCCATGTCATCGAAGACACGCCCCTAGGTTCCTCGGCCCTGTCGAAAGTCGAGACTGACATGTTGGCTTTCCTGCAAGCCTTCAAGTTCGCGTCAGAGTACTTCAAGTTCATCGCGCATCGTGTGTTCGGGTCATGTGAGGAGGCTGCCAGGACGATTCTTGCGATATGCTTGGACGCACCGAATCTCGCAGAACCTACCTTCCTGGCTTTCAAGCCAACTCTCACTATCCTGCCATCAAATGCCGCTACTTCGTCCGGCTCTAGGGCTCCGAGGACGGCGTGGCCAATGTTCGTTCCCACCTCGGGGATGAGATCTGCGTCCAGAAGAGATTCGAGGCTCTGGCCGACGTCTTCCAGGTTCTCCAGCATATTTGGCTTTCCAGCCTCGATCCTCAGCACTGCTAGAGGGTTTGCACAAGGCACGCCGGCGCCAACTCTCTCCTTCGCGAGTATCGCCTTGTATATCATTCCCTTGGACCTCCGAACGGCTTCTTCCAGCTCAAGTCCGAGGGCAACATGACCGGCGATGAGAGCTCCGAGCGTGCAACCAGTCCCGTGAACTTCCCCTTGGATCCTCGGAGATGATATCTTGATCATCCGCTTCCCAACGAAGAGATAGTCCACAGCCTCCACTTCTTTGAGGTGCCCGCCCTTCAGCAGCACGGCCTTTGTACCGAGCTCGAGTATCTCTCTTCCCGCAATCTTCGCAGATTCCTCATCCGTGATCTTCACTCCTGACAGTCTCGAGGCTTCGTTCAGGTTTGGCGTCACCAGCGTGCTTATCGGGAGCAGTTTCGTGACCAATGCGTCGACGAATCCTTCTGTGTGAAGTGAGCTCCCCGTAGTGGCGGCCATTACGGGGTCAACTACCAGAGACCCGCCCACCTTCTTCAGCTTCGAAGCCACGGTCTTGACGATATCGGCACTGTACAGCATGCCTGTCTTGATGGCGTCCAGGTGGACGTCTTCCAGAACTGAGTCGAGTTGGCTCGCAACATGGGACGACGGTATTGGGAAGATGGATGAGACGCGCTTCGTGTTCTGCGACGTCACGCAAGTGACCACTGTGCATCCGTGAATGCCGAGGGCCTCGAAAGCCTTCAAATCCGCCTGCAACCCCGCGCCGCCCACCGAGTCAGAACCGGCAATGGTTAGTGCGTTAGCCATCGTCTGCTTCATGGACTACTGTCGATAAATGACTTGCGCCAGCCGATTTCTTCCAGAGATGCTGGCACTACAGTTAAATACGCGGGAGCCAATCCGAACGGAGACCATGAAAGCTGAGGCGGGCCACATCATTTTCAAGGACAAGTTCAAGTACAAAGATCTCCAGGGTGTCTTCGAGGAGCTCATGGTCGCCTTCCTCGACGAGACTGACCAGATGCCGGATGAGGACGAGATCCTTCAGATGTTCCTGCGGATCAACATGATGGACATCGAGAAGAATCGCAAGCCTGAGGGCTACAACCGGAGGGGCAGAATGAGGCTCGTGTTCCCGCTCACCAAGGGGAAGAAGCAGCTCTACATCCGTGCGGATTCCAAGACTGCAGAGACCATTAGGATAACCGAGCGTCTGAGCAAGATACTCAAGAAGGGTGGCATTCCTCACACAGTGGAGTGGGACAAGCTCCAGACAATCCAGCAGTGATTCATTGCGTAGCAGGATTGTGCGGAGCCCATCGAGGGACGATGACAGAAGCGGATTTGAGGGAGCGCATCAGGGATGCGGTAGAGGACAGAGCCGCTCTTGACGGAATGAGGAAGTCCTTCAAGACGATTCTTGGACGGCAGAAGGAGAACGCCTCGAGGATTCCAGACCTGGAATCCCGGAAGGAGCGTCTTCGGAAGACGAAGGAATCCTCTGTCGGCAACGAGGACCTCTTCACACAAGCCTTGGTCGTGCTTCGCGAGAACGGATTCAGAGTGGTGATGGCGAAGACCGCCGATGCAGCCGTCAGGAAGATCAAGGACGAGCTCCAAGGATACGATCTCGTAGTCAAATCCAAATCCAATGTGACCAAGGAACTTCATCTTGCGGAACATCTCGAGAAGAGCGGCATCAAGGTCATCGAGACGGACCTGGGGGACAGGATCGTACAGCTTGCAGGCTGTGAAGCCACACACCCCACGGGCCCAGCATGCCACCTGACCAGGCACCAAATATCGGAGCTGTTCACCAAGCACTTCGAGAAGAAGGTGTCTGATGACCCGATGGAACTCACGCGCGTCATGCGGGAAGAGATCGCTTCGTACATCTCAAAGGCCAAGGTGGGCATCACAGGCGCGAATGCAATTGCCGCGTGCGAAGGAGCAGTGGTCATCGTTCACAATGAGGGCAATGCGGCGAAGTGCGCCATGTTGCCCGACAAGCACATAATAATCGCCACCCCCGAAAAGGTCGTTCCAAATCTGGACGAGGCCGTCAATGTGACGAAGCTCCAAACCTATCTATCGACCGGGAAGATCATAAGTTCGTACATCAACGTGATAACTGGCCCTAGCTACACCGCCGACATCGAGAAGCAAGTCTACAAGGGCATGCACGGTCCAAGTGAAGTTGTGATCATCTTCGTGGACGATGGCCGACTTGAAGCTGCCGACAAGGAGGCGCAGTACTGCATAGGATGTGGCATGTGTCTCTTGCACTGTCCTACCTACAATGTCGTTGGCCCAGTCTTCGGGACCTCTGGGCATATGGGCGGGATAGGCGTCTACCTCGACGGGTCGAGGGGGAGGATCGATGACGCCTTGGAGGGTGGTCTGTTCACCTGCACCTCATGCGGAGCTTGCGTTGAGGCGTGTCCTTCGAGAATTGATACCAAAAAGGGAATAATAAGCACGAGAGCTGTTGCGAGAAAGCTTAAAAAGAGAGGGACCAAGGAACACGAATCTCTTGTCGCGAGCGTCAAGAACTACGACAATCCGTGGCAGATCCCGAGGCGCCAGAAATCGAAGTGGTCCGAAGGGCTGGGACTGAAGAAGAGAGGCGAGGTGCTGTACTTCGCGGGTTGTTCCACGTCGCTCCTCTTTCCGGAGTCTGCTAAGCGAGTCGTCAGAGTGATGAGGGCGTTAGGCATGGAGCCTGCGCACCTTGCCCAAGACGAGAGATGCTGCGGATCGACCGTGCGGAAACTCGGGGAGGAGCTGCTGGCCCGAGAGAAGGCGGAGTCATGTTTCAAGGACTTCAAGGGAGCAGGAGCGAAGATCGTCATCACATCGTGTCCCGGTTGTTCGTCTGCGCTCAATCACTATCCAGAACTTGCGAAGAAATATCGTGTGAAAGTCCAGCATGTGTCTCAGTTCCTGGATGAGCACCTGGACAAGTCGATGTGCGAACCGGTGAAAGGCCTGGAATCCGTGACCTTCCACGACCCCTGCGATCTGGGGAGGGCCCAGAATCTGTATGAAGAACCGCGTCGGGTTCTGGCAAAGGCGCTTGGGCGCAACCCGATCGAGATGGAACTTGCAAGGACGAACAGCGCGTGCTGCGGATCAGGCTCTGGCGTGAAGAGCGCGTATGCAGGCCTAGCCGAGGCCATCGGACGGGATCGAATCGCGATGGCGAAGGCTGCGGGTGCGAAAGTCGTCGTGACCTCATGCCCTTGGTGCGAGCAGAATCTGAGAGAGTGTCAGGGGGAAGCTGAAGACGTCACGGTGATGGACCTCGTCGATGTTGTGGAGCGGTCGTTGTCCGAGACCAGAGCGAGAAGACCTGGGAAGCGAGACTGATTCAGTCTCTCGTCCTGCCCAGAAGATGCTCCCCGACCGTCGAGTAGATAGGACCCTGGGGGTTCAGTACACTCTTCTTGAGGAGGATCCTGTCCACCTGGTACTCTCCATAGTCCGTAGCAGCATTGGTCCTGAGGATTTCTTGGACGTTGATGATGTTCTTCGGGCTCCGCGTCCTAGCTAATGTCAGATGCGGCACGAAACCTTTCTTGTCCCTCTCGTATCCAATGTCGCTCATCGAGCTATCGAGCTTCCCCGCGATTTGTGTAAGGAACCTCCCGTCCTCGATGCCGACCCAGACCACCCGTATGTTGGACAGCGATGGGAATGCCCCCATCCCTTTCAGGTGTATCGAGAAGGGTCCAACGCCGTCTGAGGCACCCGCAATCCGCGCCATCACATCGTCGATGAGGTCCTCCTCCGTGTCGCCGAGGAACTTGAGAGTCAAGTGCATTAGCTCCGTCCTGACGATCTTGAGGTCGGCACGCGATCGCTGCAGGTCTCTGACTGCCGATATCAGCGGTTCGCTCGGACGGATGTCCACGGAAACGAACGCCCTGAACTTCACATGCACTGGATGCGCTCCTCCTCCTCTTATGCCTTTCATCGGATGACGCTGCGTTGTCTCCGATATCTAGCGTGCGGACCGTCGAGTTCCCTGATCTTCGCCCTTACCATGGATATCCCTACAGCGGCTATCGCGAAAGCTGCCGCAAGGCCAATCAGATACGCAGATGGTCCGAGCTGCGATTCCGACAACGACCCAAACGACGCAGCCAGATTGAAGACTCCGTGCATAAGCACGCCTGCCAGGTAGTAGGGAAACCAGCTCTTCTTCTGGCGCGCGCTTCTGGCTATTCCGAGTCCGACGACCGAAGTGGAGCTTGCGTGGAGCAGCGCGGACGACAGACTCCTAATGACTGCGGTTGCGATGAAAGCCTGTGCGCCACCTGCGAAATAGGCATTGCTCTCATACAGCAGGTTCTCAGTGGCAGCGAAACCAAGGCCAGCAGCAGCTCCGAACACAATGCCATCTTCCAGTTCCGAGATGAATCTGCGGTTCCTCAATACCCCTATAGATTTCGTCAGTTCCTCGGCGAAGGGTGCGATGACCACGGCTAGGATCAGAGACTCGAGACTGGGATTGTGACCCAGGATGTCGGTGACTCTCTGGAAGTTCACATTGAGGAGCATCATCAGTACTGCTTCAATCATCACCGCAAGGATGATCGAGATCACTGCGCCGTAGGAGAATATCCGGAGTAGTCTGGAATATGGCTCTCGACCGTACCTCTCCGTGTTCCTTATCCAGATGAGGTACACGAGTGAAGGGACAAATGCTGCGGCCAGGAGGATGACGATATCCAAGATTTGAAGAGCCATCCGTTCACTCAATGACAAAAACCATTGGTCCATATATCAAACTTGGTGGCGCAGAAGACCGAGAATGGGCCAGGGAAGAATGGTTCGACCCTTTGGAGCGCCATTTGAGTTTGCAGACGAGGAACGAATGGGTTGTGGGCTCACTTCTTCTGTTCAACGGAGATTGAATTGTTCGGGCACTCGTCGACACAGGCTCCACAGTCAAGGCACTTTTTCTCGTCGACGACGGCGACGTCTTCGACCGTGATGGCACCCTCAGGGCAGACATCCACGCAAGCACCGCAAGCAACGCATTCATCCTTGTTGACCTTCGCCGGCATCCGAATACCTCCGAGTCCTTGGCGTTCCGGAATTCCTCCCCACATATAAATGTTCGCGACCATCTAATATATTATGTTAATATTAGCCGCATCGTGTTATTAAATTCCGGACTCGGCCAATCCACGGGTTGTGACGGTCACATGAATCGTGAAATTGACCGTGTGTCGGCAAATTATTAGAAAGAAGTACTGCATTGAGCAACGAGTTGCGCATGAAAGAGACTCTTGTGGGCAAATGGCTCCTCACGTACGAGGGAGTTGTTCGGGGATACCTGAGGACGGAGGAGGACAGCGTATCTGAGGTCTGCCTGGGTAAGGCCCCGTCCGACTCCCTGAAGGCGATTGTGGTCCCCGGCTTCGTGAACGCCCATACCCACACAGGCGATTCGGTCGCATTCCCAGCACCGAAGGGTTCCGTGGAAGAGGTCGTTGGTCCGCCCGACGGCTACAAGCATAGGATCCTGCGCTCAGCCCCTAGGAAATCGAAGATAGATGCAATGAAGGAGTCAACCAGGCTCATGTCGCGCACAGGGACTTCGGCGTTCGTTGATTTCAGGGAAGGCGGTCTCGAGGGTCTGAAGGAATTCTTCGACGCCCTGACAGCCGACTCTCCGAGATCGGCAGTGCTAGGGAGACCGATGGGAGTCGAGTCCAAGAGGCGTGAGGTCGACGCCATACTGGATGCATGTGACGGAATAGGCATGAGCGCCTACCGGGACTGGCCCGTGGCCTTCCTTCGTGATGTCTCGAAGGCGGCCAAATCCAAGAAGAAGATGTTCGCTCTACACGCGAGCGAGGTCGTCCGCGAGGACATGGAGCGGATCTTGGATCTAGGGCCATCATTCCTGGTTCACATGACATGCGCGCTCGAAAGCGATCTTGATCAATGCGCTCGCGAGGGTCTGCCGATAGTCGTGTGTCCTCGTTCCAACGAGTTCTTTGGCCTCTGTCCGGACATACCCACGATGCTGAGGTCGGGGGTCACAGTTGGGCTAGGCACCGACAACTGCATGGTTTCAAGACCTGACATGCTTGAGGAGCTCAAGGCAGCTTACAGACTCAGCAAGGCGAAGGGTGGGATAACCCCCCTGGAGGCGGTTCGCCTGGCGTCATTCTCGGGGCGCAAAGTCTTAAATGCGAACGGGAATATAACTACGGAAATGGATGTCAAGGACGACCTTGCAGTCATTGGGATGGGAGGCGATGATCCCCTCCGCGACCTCGTGACTGTGGCAAGTTCGGAGAACATCATGGCTGTCGTGCGTGGAGGAAGGGTGCGGTGGAGGTCCTAGGTTTGGACGAGATCAAACGGATACTGATAGCAACCGATGGTTCCGAGTACACCAAGGAAGCAGTGTCAACTGGTCTGCGTCTCGCGAAGATTCTCGGGGCCGAAGTCACCGCGCTGTACGTTATCGACCAGACTTCCTTCGTGAGTTTCCCGATTGATTCGTCCATAGTTAGCGTCTACTCGCTCCTCGAGAACGAGGGCAAGCGCGCGGTGGATGAGGTCAAGAAGGAGGGCGAACAGCAGGGAATCAAGGTGACTCCAGTCGTCGTCGAAGGGTCTCCGACCAGGAAGATCGTCGAGATGGCGGCTGATTTCGACCTGGTCGTGATAGGCACTCTTGGCCGGTCCGCTCTTTCGAAGTTGTTCATGGGCAGCGTTGCAGAGAGAGTCACCAGATACGCTCCGTGCCCTGTGCTTGTGGTCAGAAACCGGAAGAGGTGATCGGCGGCATGAAGGTCAAAGAAATCATGACCGAGAACCCGATTGTCGCGGAGCTCCCGGGCACCAGGACAGAAGTTCTCAAGAAACTCGTGAAGAACAACCTCACAGGTCTTCCGGTGGTGAAGGCAGATGACCGGACGCTGGCCGGTTTCGTCACCAGGCAGGACATATTCGCAAAGCCCGACGAGGAACAGCTTGCCCTCGTCATTCGGCGTGATGTTCCAACCATCAACCCCAATGCGAGCGTCAGGGATGCGGCGAGGTCTCTAGTGGAGAACCACCTCAGCCACCTGCCGGTGGTGGAGAAGAACAAGCTTGTGGGCCTGGTCACGCCTACGGATCTTCTGATAGTCGTCGAGAAGGACAACCCTCAGATAGCAGTCGAGGAGATCGTTCGCTCCCCGTGCATACCGATCTATGGCGGCGCTCCACTGTCCGTCGCGCTCGCTACTTTCAGAGCGGCGAAGGTGTACGCTCTGCCTGTCCTGGATGATGACGCGAAGCTGGTCGGGATAATCACAGACAGGGACATCTTCAATCAGACCGTGGTCGACAGCTCGGTCGTCATGAGCGATCTAGGCATCAGCGATGATGAGGACAATTGGACATGGGAGGGCCTCAGAAACGTTATGAAACTCTGGTATGAGGTCTCAAGAGTCGACCTGCCGAAGTTGACGGTCAGGGAGATCATGATCAAGAACCCAATGACGGTATTCAGGAAGACTCTGGTGGGGGACGCCGCTCGAACAATGAGGAAGAACGATTTCGGGCAGCTGCCTGTCAGGGACTCCAAGGACAACCTCGTTGCGATGGTTTATGACATAGATGTGATATCAACGCTCACAAAGTGATGCTCATGGATCCGCAGGAGCTCCTGTCCCTGTGCAAGCGCAGGGGATTCCTATGGCCAGCGTACGACATCTACGGCTCGGTCGCTGGTCTCTACGACTACGGCCCTTTGGGCGCGGCCATGAAGAACAACATTGAGAACCACTGGAGGAAGCTGTACGTTCTCGGCGAGGGATTCCAGGAGATATCATGTCCCGTGGTGGCGCCGGAACCGGTGTTCAAGGCATCTGGACATGTCGATGCGTTCTCCGACATGTTCGTCGAATGCACCAATTGTGGAGAGACTTATCGCGCAGACCATCTCGCCGTTGGCCTGCACGACAACCCTGCATCCCTCAGCGAGGAAGGGCTTGGCAAGCTGCTGAAGGACAAGGACGTCAGATGCCTGGAATGCAAGGGTGAACTGACTGCTCCGAGGCGATTCAACCTGATGTTCAAGACCTCGCTAGGCGCGGGCAAAGGCAAGACGGCTTACTTGAGGCCCGAGACCGCCCAGGGGATGTTCGTTAACTTCTCGCAGATCTACAGGCACGGTCGAGAGAAGCTACCCGTGGGGGCGGTCCAGATAGGCCGATCTTTCAGGAACGAGATCTCGCCGCGGCAGGGGCTTCTGAGACTCCGGGAGTTCTCCATGATGGAGGCCGAACTATTCGTACACCCCGATGTGAAGTCGTGGCCAGGATTCAACAGAATCAAGAGAGAGAAGCTCCTGCTCGTCCCGAGTGGCTGCGCGACGAGGACGATATCCTTGGAGGATGCGGTGAGAGCCAAGGTCATCGTGAACGAGACTCTAGCCTACTTCATCTGGTTGACACACAAGTTCGCAGTTGACATCGGCCTGGACCAGAATCGCCTTCGGTTCAGGCAGCACGAGAAGACAGAAATGGCTCACTATGCGGCCGACTGCTGGGACCTCGAGGCGGAGACTGGATATGGCTGGATCGAGATGGTCGGGGTTGCTGACCGCGGGAGTTACGATCTACAGGCGCACATCAATCACTCGGGAGCTGACCTCACGGCGTTCGAGCGTTTCGAGGAACCGCAGGAGATGGAGCAGGAGGTCATCAAGCCCAACTTCGGAGCTCTTGGGCCGCTCTTCAAGGGCCAGGCGAAGCAGGTAGCGGACTCATTGGCCAAGCTTCCTGTCAGCTATGCGAAGGGGAAGAAGGATCTGACTGTCGATGTCGGCGGGAAAGAAATGAAGGTCCCTTCAACGTGCTACGAGGTCTCGAAACGGAAGGAGAAGGTATCGGGCCGCAAAATCGTCCCTCACGTGATCGAACCTTCCTATGGCGTGGATCGGATGCTTTACGCCGTGCTGGACCATTCTTACTCGAAGAGGGATGACTACGTCACTTTGCAGTTGAACGGACTCGTGGCACCGATCAAGGTCGGAGTCTTCCCGCTCATGGCCAAGGATGGTCTGAACGAAATAGCTTCCGAGATCGTCGCCGAGATCTCAGGAGCAGGCTTCATGGCGCACTATGATGATTCCGGGTCGATTGGGCGTCGTTACGCCCGGATGGACGAGATCGGAACACCGTGCTGCGTTACCGTTGACTATGAAACAAAAACCAATGGCACCGTCACGATCAGAGAGAGAGATTCCGCGAATCAGACCAGGATAAAGCTGGAGCTCGTACCCGAGGCGGTTGAGGCGCTGGTCTCTGGTGCAGGTTTTGATTCCATATCTAAGCTGAAGTGAGGAGAAGAAGATCGGGCATGTCCTCATCATCTTCCAAGACCCATGCCAAGGTGGAGGATTTCCCGAAGGCCGTCGATCTTTCGGGCGAGTTCAGGAAGTACATCGGCAAACAGGTTAGCTACGCCACCCATGGAATCCACAAGTACCCTGCGAAGTTCATCCCGCAGATCCCTAGGTTCTGCATCGAAACGTATTCTGATATCGGCGAGGTCGTGCTCGATCCCTTCATGGGTTCGGGGACGACGTTGCTCGAGTCCTACATCCTCGGAAGGAATAGCTATGGCATCGACATTCATCCGCTCGCCCGCCTAATAGCGAAGGTCAAGATCACACCCCTCGATCCCAGGACGCTCTCGGCGATGGCAGATAAACTCCTTTCAGACATCCGCAATGATCGGGGAGACAACCGCTCCTGGATTCCTGAGATTCACAATTGTGAGCACTGGTTCAGGCCAAGCGTTCTCCACGATCTAGCGAAGATCAAGAAGAACGTGTGGGGGATGAGAGATGGCGACTTCAAGGACTTCTTCAAGGTATGCTTCTCGTCAATCGTCCGGAAGGTCTCCAACTCCGATGACGACTCTCTGATCCCCGAGGTGACTTCTTTCCAGAAGAAGCTCGACGAGCAGGGTAAGACCTCGTACGATTCGCTTGCAAGATTCGAAAACACGGTCAAGAACAGACTGATGGACGCCGCCGATCTCTGCAGACTCGTACAGGAGGTCTCAGCGAAATACGGAAGGATCCCTGAGGCCGACATCATCGGCAACGACGCAAGGGACATATCTTTGGACGACGGCACCGTGGACCTTGCGGTCACATCTCCCCCATATGCGAGTGCCGTTCACTATGTCAGCGTCCACAAGCTAGAGATGCAGTGGCTCGGTTTGATAGATGATGCTGCAGAACTGGACAGCCGAGTCGTCGGCACGGCTAGGGCGTATATCAACGAATACAGATCGTGGGAGCCTTGCGTGGACATCCCTGAGCTCAAATCCGTTCTTGACGAGCTCATGCTGAGAGATAGAAAGAGCGCCTTCATAGTCTACAAGTACTTTGACGAGATGAGGAAGAACATCTGCGAGGTGAATCGAGTCTTGCACAGGAAGGGCAGATACTGCATCGTTGTCGGCGAGAACACCTTTCGCAAGGTTCGGATTCCGACATACAGAATACTGTCTCGGATCGCAGAAAGGTCGGGATTCGAGCTTGAGAAGGTATATGTCTATGATGTGATCAACAGGCACCTGGACATCCCGAGATGGAATGAGAGCAGGATCGAAAGGGATCATATCCTCGTGTTGGTCAATCTTCGCAAGACTGTCGAAGGCTCTCTGTAATACCTTTCAGCCAAGGTCTTGGAGCTGCTACTGTGTTTTGGCGACCGGAATATCGAACACTGTTCCGGACAATCATGAAATTTGATGCAGAAGAAGAGCTAGCGGTCCTGCTGGAACGTCCGATTACGAGCAGCACGCCATTCCAAGATTGACCTGCAGAAAAAGAATAGTTATTATAGCATGACCGACATTCTTGCGCTCAGGGAGGAATAGTAAAGTGTCCACCGTAAGGGATTCTACGTTCGAAAGAGGATTTGACCTGGGAAATACAGAAGTTACGCCTGGCCATTCTCCGGTTCTCGGAAGAGGTATCGAGCCGAAGGCTAGAACGAGCATGCCATGGAAGAAGATTGTCGCTATGTCCATGGTCCTCATCATGATCGCCTCGGGATTTGTCATGTTGGCGCCTCTTGCTAAACCACATGCGAGTGCACCAGCTACTGAGACGCCCGCTCACAGTTCGCTGGCCGGCGTTCGAACGGTCGACTACAAGATATCCAATATGGGTGAGGTCTACAAGAAAGACAGCCGTGATGTGGATGGCGCCAGAGGCGTCTCCGGCAGCACGCCGGGCCTCAGTGATTGGTGGCTTGTGAGGAAATTGAACTACAGCGACACGGTTATTCATGATTCATACCCCTACACAATCGCCTATCAGACTGAATCGAGTACGAATTCGTACGCTGGAGGAACAGGCACAGGTAGCAACCAGAATCCACCTCTCCCTCACTTGCCGTTTGGTCACTACAGCTTCTACAGATTCACGATTGATGCTAAGAACCTGATGCAGGACAATCTTGCCACGGGACCTGGCAAAGATCCGTTGTACATACCTGTGATGGGAGATCTCTCAGATAATGGCGGGACTGTCCAGCTCAACTGGCATATCACCTACATGGAATCTGCGGATGTTACTGCGATGCAGGCTGGTACGAGCTACATAAACACCTACTATGGCGTACCGAGTGGGAACGCGGTCAACTTCAATGCCAACCCGAGCGATGGCTGGTACATAGAACACTCTGGGACGATGGTTTTCGACAGGCCTGCAGCAAAGAAGTTCCTCAACCTCGGCCTTCCGACCTCTCTGATAACCCAGTTCAATACGAATAACACCCTGATAAACGATACGTGGGATTTACATTATATCTACGATGGCACTGCGGACGCTGTGTATGACATAATGGCGTGTTACGATTACCATGTCAACTCAGGGCCCGTCCAGTACTGGCTCACGCTGGACCCAGCTTCAACGGATGAAGTCCTCACCGTCAGGATGTGGGGGATTTCGTGGGGCATGGAGTACCTTATGATGAGGTATCTGGACGTCCAGGGCCTCATAACGGACTTCCAGCCCTCGATTGAGGACTGGTATTTCAACGCGACGATCAGGACAGATACAGCGGACATCCAGAGCAGGACGACTGCTGTTTACCACATGTCGACCTGGAAGGATGCCAACTCGTTGGTCCCTTCATGGTTGATCGAACCGCAGCATGACGACTACAATGGTTATCAGGGAGCTGCGGGCTCGTGGGTGTCGAGATTCACATACTACATGGCCTGGGGTCCCATTACAAAGACCACCGACTACAGGCCCACGCGCATTCAGTGGATGGCGGGATCGAACACCGCACCTGGAACCGCTGTAGCATACTGGCAGACTCCCACTGTATGGAATCTCAAAGCTGGAGAGACGCTCATCGTGCAGCTCCCCACCGGTCCATTCCTTGGCTTCGAGATCTACACCGGGGTCGTCAGCGACGTTTTCCCGGTCAAGGGCGGAGGGAATGACGTAAAGGGGGCTGAGCTCCTGAATCACGCGGTCTGGGGAGAGATGGTGCTTGGTCACGGGTTCCCCTCAACCGTCTACGACGCGCAATACTATAACCACGCAACGAAGACTTTGACGTTTGTCGGGCCCACGACTTGGCCGCAGAACGTCAACCCGTACGTTCCGGTCCCCGCCAGCGGCACTCCCGCCGGAATACTGAACTGGACTGGCTCCCCGCAGATAATGCTCGACGTATCAAGCATAAGCAAGTATAGTCTCGCAATGCTGGAGACTGGGCCGACGTATGATACCGGCACACAATACCACCTGGTCGTGACTGCGTTGAACTACACTGGAGTGACAAACACGACCTGGACCGGAGTTGTGAATTTGGCGCCATCGACGGGTGTTGCTCTAGGCGCTCTGAGCCACACGTTCACATTGAGCGAAGCGGGAGTGTGGACAACGACGATTACGTTCTTGGCCCCTGGCTCGATGACCATCACGTCGACCGACAGTAATCTGCCGCTGGACCTTGTTGACACGCTGACAGTAGATGCGGCAGGCAATGTGATACCCGAGTTCGCGTCAGTCTTGATGCCAGTGTTGGTGGGCGCAGTGATGATCGTCGTGTTCATCAGGCGCAGAGACAAGGGGAAAGAGGACTAGAGTCCCGGCGGGCTCAGAAGCGATAAAACCTCTTCCATCAAACCTCTTTTCGCGTTTCTATTCCCTGCGTTCTCGCGTCCCATGTTCGAAATAGCTTTCTACCCCCTTCGTACATTATCACAATGCAGAGGGATGGGAACATGGTAAGCGAACTGCCCTTGAAGTTCAGGCTTTCTCGTCTGACTGTCGAGAGCCTCAGGAACCTTTGCGACGCTCAGAACCTCGTTGGTGGCTCTAACCTGCTGAAAGAGGAGCTCCTCAGGTTCGTGCAGGAGAATGTCGAGACGATGGTTGTGGAGGAGTTCTGCAGGTCGCAAGAGGAGATCTACTTCGTCGAGAACATGGCCAAGGCGATCAAATGGGCTGCGAGTAGTGAGATCGTTGAGATGGATCCGGATAGCGACTATACTCTGGTCAATGCGGTGTTCACTCTCAGACGCTCTGACGGATGGGAAGTCTACAATGTCAGATTCGTGAACCAGACGACGGACGACATTGCGGCCTCATGTGAGTGTATTGATTTCAGAGAGAAAGCGTACTTCTGCCCTCACCAGATGGCGGTCCTGGTTCGTTGCTTGGCCGAAGGCCTGTTCACTCTCGATCAGTGGGCTGGTCCGATGACCTCAGAGGCGGAAGACCTCATCCTCGCCAACGTCCTCAGGCGGAAGCGGCGGGCTAGGTAGGGCACCGAGTATCATTTGCCTCAGCCAGCTGTTGCATTGAACAAGTTTTATCTATGCTTACTCGTTTGTCCCGAAAGTCATGGCTCAATATGATTGGCGCGAGAGCGAGCCCAAGTGGCAGGCCAAGTGGAAGGAATGGGAGCTCTATCGCTTCGACCCTAAGTCCAGGAAGGAAGTCTACAGCATAGACAACCCGCCCAGATACGCCTCCGGGGGGCTGCACCTGGGTCATGCCTACGGCTATACGGTGATCGATTTTGCAGCCCGGTACAAGCGGCTCAGGGGATACAATGTATTCTTCCCTCTCTGTTTCGACGTGAACGGGACTCCAGTGGAGGTTCGTGTCGAGAAGGTCAAGGGGATCAGGGCTTCGGATGTCCCACGACAGGAATTCGTCAAGATGTGCAGCGAGTTCGCAGAGACGTACATCGGTGAGATGACCCATCAGTTTGAGATGCTCGGCGAGAGCATGGACCCAAGCATCTACTACCAGACAGACGCGGTGTACTACAGGCGGCTCACCCAGATATCGTTCATACGCATGTTCAAGAAAGGGTTCGTCTACAAAGGCCATTTCCCGATAAACTGGTGCACAAGGTGTGGAACCGCCCTCGCAGAGGCGGAGGTCGAGTATGAGCCTCGGAAGACACATTTGAACTACATCAAGTTCCTCGAATCAGAATCCGGGCAGGAAGTGCTCATCGCCACAACAAGGCCTGAGCTTCTTTGCACCTGCCTCCTCGTCGCAGTTCATCCGGACGACGCGTCCAAGCGGCATCTGGTGGGGAAGGAGCTCATCGTTCCCGCCTACAACAAGAAGGTCAAGGTCGTGGCGGACCCGAAGGTGGATCCATCCTTCGGAACTGGCACTGTGATGATATGCTCCATCGGTGACAAGGACGACCTCGAATGGATCATGAAATACAGCCTCCCGCTAGAGAAGGGCATAGACGAGTCCGGTTTGATGACCTCTCTTGCGGGTAAGTATGCGGGCATGGCGGTGGCCGACGCGCGAAGGGCCATCATCACGGACATGAAGAGCGAGGGGCTGCTGCTGAAGCAGGAAGACCTGGACCAGAGCGTTGGTTCGTGCTGGAGATGCCATACTCCGATTGAGTTCATCAAGACCCCGCAATGGTTCATAAGGAGCCTCCAGTTCAAAGATCGAGTTCTCAAGATGATCGACCAAATCGACTGGAATCCGGAGTTCATGAAGATCAGGATCCAGGACTGGGTGAACTCCCTCGCTTGGGATTGGGTCGTCTCGAGGCAGAGATACTTCGCGACCGCGATACCTCTCTGGGAGTGTCAGGACTGCGGCAACGTGCTTCTTGCGGACGAACACGAGTGCTATGTCGACCCGACGGTGAAGCCCCCGAGGATAGAGAAGTGCGAGGTATGCGGAGGGAAGTACGTCGGGTCTGCCGAGGTGTTCGACACGTGGATGGACTCCAGCATCTCACCTTTATTCAATACATTCTGGGAGAGGGATGAGAAGCTGTTCAAGAAGCTCTACCCCATGTCCATGAGGCCACAAGGGCTGGAGATAATACGGACTTGGGCATACTACACGATCCTACGCGAGATGCTCCTCATCGGCGAGAAGCCGTGGAAGGAGACCATGATCCACGGGTTCATAATGGCCCCCGACGGCACCCCGATGCACGCATCAGCTGGCAACGTGATCGACCCGATGCCGTTGCTGGAGAAGTACGGCGGCGACGCGATGAGGTACTACGCCGCCACATGCGCTCTCGGAATCGACCACGCATTCAAGGAGCAGGAACTCGTGCGCGGTGGAAGGTTGGCCACCAAGACTTGGAACGTCATGCGAATGGTCGGTTCTGCCTGCAAGACAAAGCCGAGGAAACCGAAAAAGATGCATGCGATCGATGCATGGATCCTCAGCAGATTCGGGAATCTGGTTCGCGACGTGGAGCGGAGCAGCGACAAGTACCGGTTCGATCAGTCGATGGCTTCCATTGAGGACTTTCTGTGGCACGAGTTCGCTGACCACTACATCGAATTGGCTAAACACAGAGCATACAGCGACAAAGACGACGGTGCCAGGTATGTCCTCTACACGGTTGGCCTGGGCTTGCTGAAGCTCATTTCTGTCTTCCTACCAAGCGTCGCGGAGGATGCGTATCAGCTGAACTTCAAAGAACACGAGAAGCCAATAAGCGTGCACGTGTCGGAGTGGCCCGACGCTCCTGAAGCGAACGAAGAGGCCGAACGAAAGGGGGAGACGATAAAGGACATCGTAGCTTCTGTCCGTTCCTGGAAGTCCGCGAAGGGGCTATCCCTGAATGCCGAGATCAAGCGGGTCGAGATCGTGGGCCCTGAGGCAGCTGAGATGATGGCCGGCTCCGAGGATGATATCAAGGAGACGCTGAAGACCAAGGAGCTGGAGGTGCGCGGGGATGTCGTTTTGAATGAGGCGGTATCCGGAGTCAAGCCCGTGCATTCCAAGCTGGGGCCTACGTTCAGGAAGGATGCGAAGGAGATAGCCGAAAGACTCTCGTCCATGCACGGTCCTAGCGTCCTGCTGGTAGACAAAGGAATTCAGGTCCGGATGAACGACGGAAGGGAGATCATGTTGTCTCCAGAGTTCTTCGAGGTCGAGAAGAAGATCACATCGGACAAGGGCGAACTCGAACACTTCACGGCCGGAGGACTCTCCGTTCTGGTGTATCGCTAGCCCCTTGCAGGTGTCAGGCTGGCTCGACAGCTTATAATACTGATATTGTGATTTGCAGACGAACATGGATAAGAAGGACGAAGTCGTCGAAATGCTCCGCAGTGTCCTTGACCCGCACACGGGCGTCAGCGTCTACGATATGGGCCTGATCTCAGAGATAGTCGTCTCCGATGATACAGTGAGCCTGACCTTCATGCCCACAAGCCCGTTCTGTCCGGTCGGCGTTGAGCTGGCGAAATCGATTAGAGATCACATCTTGTCGATAGGCGGTATGAGAAGCTGCAACGTGAAGGTCGTCGGCCACATACGCGCGGACCAGATAAACGAGGCGCTCAACGCCTAGAAGGGCTCCTTATCAGATCGATCTTGACTTGCCTGTTCTGGATCGAGAACTGCTCCAAACCCTTCATCGCTCTGAATGCAACGCTCTTGTGGATCTCCAGCCGGCTCGATTCGTCTCCAACCTCTACCGAGCCTATCAGGTGTTCGACGATTCCGGTCTTCCGTTCGATGAACCTGATAAGATCCACCATGCCGATACCGTCTCTCTTGCCGATGTTCATCCTGAAAGGCACCATGCCAAAGTGGTCCGCATACTCTTCCAGATCCAGCTGCTTCTTCACTGTGTCCCTGCCGTGGGACTCCGGGACTTCTCTTTCATGGAGCTTCGTCCTTCCGAACATCTCAATCGATTTCACGAGGTGCTGCTCCTGTTGACCAACGAATGTGATGGCCTTGCCTGATTTCCCCGCCCTTGCGGTCCTGCCTATCCTGTGAACATAGTCCTCGGGGTTCTCTGGGATGTCGTAGTTGATTACGTGGGAGACATCCTCTATGTCCAGCCCTCTTGCGGCAACGTCCGTCGCGATCAGAATCCTCAGCTTCCCTGACTTGAACTTCTGCATGACCTTGTCCCTGGCAGCTTGCGAGAGGTCGCCATGGATGGCATCTGCCGAGTACCCGTATGCTCGGAGCTTGTCAGCGAGCATATCGACCATCCTCTTCGTTGAGCAGAACACCATGGCCAGCTGGGGTTTCTCAATGTCGAGGATCCTGCACAGCGCCCACAGCTTGTTCTTCCTTCCTACGTTGATGTAGACCTGCTGTGCTTGAGGAACCGTCAGCGAATCCTGACTGATGATGACTTCCTTCGGGTTCCTCATGTACCTCCGGGCAAGCTCCTTGATAGTGTCAGGCAGCGTCGCGGAGAACAGCATGGTCTGTCTGTTCTTGGGAACGCTCTGAAGTATCCACTCGATGTCGTCGATGAAGCCCATGTCAAGCATGCGGTCCGCTTCGTCCAGCACGAGGAACTTGACTCCCTCGAACGAGAGCTCTCCTCTCCTCATGAGATCCATCAGTCGGCCAGGGGTGCCGACGACGATCTCGACGCCTTTCCGAAGCTTGTCAGTCTGGATATTTATCGACTGTCCGCCATATATCGGAACGGATCGAACGTTAGAGTACTTCGCCATCTCCGTGAAATCGCTCGCGACCTGTATCGCAAGTTCCCTTGTTGGGACCAGGACCAAGCATTGGATCCTTCTGGACTTCTCGAGTTTGCCTATGATCGGGATGGAAAATGCTCCAGTCTTGCCTGTCCCTGTCTGAGCCTGAGCCATCAGGTCATGGTTTGTCTGAGCCAGAGGTATCACCTGTTCCTGGACGGGTGTGGGCTCCTCCCATTCTTGGTCCTTGATGGCTTTGAGTATCTGCTGGTCGCGAACTAGTAGACTGAAATTCATTGTCTCGATATCCCATCTCGGTTGTTGTCCGAGTTAGATTTGAAGCACTATTTTAATGATTGGAGCGGATATACCGATACAGAGGACTCTGCTGGAAGGAATGCATCGGATGATGGCCAAAGCACGGGAAGCCTGGCAGAAACTGTATTCGAAGCATGGACTTCAGTACGGTGGCAGCGGAGACATCGTACCGTTGGAGCCCCACTTGAAACCGGGCATGATTGTCCTGGATGCGGGCTGCGGGGATGGAAAGACCACGGAGGTCCTCGCCAAGAAATGCGAAGTTGTCGGCTGTGATTTCTCCCGGGAGGCGTTGATCTCTCTGAGATCCCAGCGGGATAAGGAGAGCATGGTAAATATGGTAGAATGCAACATAGCACTACTGCCATTTGAACACGAAAAGTTCGACGCAGTCTCTTGCATCCACACGCTCTCACACATGCCCGAAAAGGACAGGACCAAGGCTGCACAGGAACTCACTCGCGTTCTCAAACCGGGCGGGCACCTGTTCATTGAGGGGTTCGGAAAGGCGGATCTCAGATACGGCAAGGGTCAGGAGATCGAGGATTCATCTTTCTTGAGAGGGAACGGGATCTTCACTCACTACTTCCAGGAGGGGGAGATGCCAGCTCTTTTTGACGGCATGGAGCTCGTCTCAGAGGTCGGGACGCTCAAGCGAGTGTCCTTCGGCGCAATTGCGGGCAGGCGGGATCTCAGAAGAGCCCTTCTGAGGAAGACCGTGCGGGATTGAGGGTGGAAGGCAAGGTGTACCCCCTGGATGGCTGGCCTCTATCCCAGGGCGTCAGTCGGATGAGCCCTTGAAGTGGTATCCGCACGGTTGGTGTATCTGCTCCTTCTTCGTCCTTGGGTATTTCCTGCACTGGAGTGGTCGGATCATATACGCTCTGCAGGAGGCGGAGTTTGGATTGCCAGCCTCGAACCTCAGGAACGGGCATCTGACCAGGAACATGCAGCAAGCGCCGCATCGATTGCATTCTCCATATCTGTTCGGGTCGACGGGAAGCACCAGGCTCGTGGCGAATCTCTTCAGCTTGCGTTCGAATGGGTCATCTCTCATCAATGCACCGCCGCTCCCAAGTTCATCTATCGCATCTTCCTGCTCATTGTCCTTTCCCAGATACCTCGAGAAATGATGTGAGTGCGGCCGCCGGGATTTGAACCCGAGTTTTGAGCTTGGCAAGCTCAAGTGATAACCAGGCTACACTACAGCCGCATCCTTTGAGGTTCAATACGGAGGGGCAATTTATACCTTGTGCGGTGCTCGCGATTCGGTTCTCCCTCTCTTGCTCCACCATGGCAGAGCCTCTCCAACCAGGTAGAGCGAGCCGATGACGCAGAGCGCTTTTCCGCATATGTCCTTGACACCTCGGTCGAAAGCCTTCTCGGGATCCTGGAAGACCTCCTGTCGCCCGGTGAACTCCTCGCTCACGATGGCACCAAGCTTTTTCGCGGGCAACGCTCGCTTGTATCGTGCTTGTGTCGAGATGATCTTCTCAGCCACTGGCGCAAGGGCTCTCACCATTCCTCGCGAGTCTTTGTCATCCATGCATCCAAGGACGAAAGTCAGCGGTGTCAATCTCAGACCCTTCAGGACTCCGACGGTCGTGGCGACCCCGTCTGGATTGTGGCTTCCGTCCAACATTATCATTGGGTCTCTTGAAATGACATCGAGCCGCCCAGGCCACTTTGATGCGAGCAGACCCTTTCTGATTTCCTCCTCTGTTACAGACAGGTCTCGTTCGGCCAACTCTTCGACAATGGCAATCGCTGCTCCAGCGTTCTCGGCTTGGTATGCGCCGAGCAGCTTCGTCCTCAGGTCCCTATACGTGTGCCTCCCGGAGTAGTCAAACGCGGTTCCATTCAGAGACTGATCGACTTCGCTCACATCGAAGTCTTTGCCCATTCGCCTCAACGGAGCGCCCTTCTTCTCGCATATGCTCGTGATTACAGACAGAGCTTCCAGTTTCCGCTCGCACGTGATCACGCTCACGCCTTTCTTGATGATGCCAGCCTTCTCCCGTGCGATGTCCTGGATAGTGGAACCAAGGTAGTTCGTGTGCTCGAGCCCGATCCTTGTGATGGCACTGACTTCCGGGCTGAGCACGTTGGTCGCATCCAGTCTTCCTCCCATGCCGACCTCAGCAACGACGATATCGACCTTCTTATCAGCAAAATACTTGAACGCGATGCCGGTGGTGAATTCGAAGAATGTGAGCTGTTTCTCCTTGCTCTCGGATGTCATGGCATCCATCACCGTCCGGAGCTCGGTCCCAAGTCTCACGACGTCTTTCTCGGAGATCTCACGGCCGTTGATTTTGATTCTCTCCCTGAAATCAACAAGATGCGGTGAAGTGTAGAGGCCAACTTTGAGTCCGTGCTTCCTGAGGATCTCGGAGACGAAAACGCACACAGATCCTTTTCCGTTCGTGCCGGTCACATGCACAGACTTGAGCTCACGGGAGGGGTCCCCGATTCTGCCTAGGAACTCCGTGATGTTCTCAAGGCCAAGCTTTATCCCGAATCGCTCCAGATTGAACATCCAGCTCGCGAACTCATCGTAGTCCATCGATGGAGACAACTTCTGCCACTTCATAAGGGCTTTGGAGGCCGAGCGCGATCGGTGTCCTCTTCATTCTGCCGTCCTTTCCATCCATTGAGAGAGGCTGAGTCCTTCGTTCTTCGCGAGGCGTTCCATCTCCTTCATGACGCCTGAGCTGTATTGGGCCGCCTTCTTCGGCCTTCTGTGGGATTGCAGTCCCATGAGCTTCGCAACTTCCCTGAGCATGATCTTCCTTCCCGTCGGGTCGATCTTCTCGCCCAGGGGAATCTCCTTCGCGGCAGCGATCACCGCCGGTGTCGCATACGGGAACCCGATGATCTTGCCAAGTCTGGTGGCTTCAAACGAAAGAGAATGGGACTCCGAGAGCATCTTCTCGAGATCAGCGGCCATGGCCCGCGTCGGGTCCCTCATTCCTGCGTATTTCGCGTACCCGCCGAAGAGTTCATCTGCACCGCTTCCCGTCAGCACAACTCTCTCAGCGCTTCTGTGGAGCACGCAGAGGACCGGAATCGTGTATGCAATTCTAATCGGGTCAGTCGTACCGAGTAGACCGGACGCCTTTCGTATGAAGGATATCAGGTCTTCTGATCCCAGCTCCAGCGGCGTGAATTGCCTTCGCTCGTCATCCGCAAACTGCCCGGCATTGCGAGAATCAAATGACCCCTTCACCGCGCAGGTGTAGCAGGTCACATTCGCCATCTCGCTGGCGAGAGCCGCAATGACGGAGCTGTCAAGCCCTCCTGAATAGGCCACTGCAACTCTGTCCTCGCGCGCGACCAGCTCAGAGACCGCTTTCCGCAGAGTCACGAGCAACCCGTTGTGGTCCATAGTCATCTTCGAGACTATCCCCCAACAACAAGAAACCATCGCATCGTCAAGTACATGCGGAGTTGACAATCTGGCCGATTTGGCATAGCCAGACGATTACCAAAGGCTTAAAAGGCATAGAGGGCATTTACCTGCAATCATATGTTTCGAACCCCCAAACGGAGGGCTCATTGATGGCTGAAGACGACCTGATGAAAGTCAAAGTTTGCTTTGTCGGAGATGCAGGCGTTGGCAAGACTAGTCTGATCAAGAGATTTGTTCTGGACGTCTTCGACGACAGGTACATCGCGACGATCGGCACGAAGGTCACGAAGAAGATCGTAGACGTCGACAGCCAGGCCAAGGTGATGATGCTGGTCTGGGACATCATGGGCCAGAAAGGATTCAGGGAACTCCTGCGTGAGGCCTATTTCTTCGGAGCACACGGGGCTATCGCAGTTTGCGACCTCACGAACAAGGAAACCCTCGAAGAGTTGAGGTACTGGATCAAGGCGCTGACGGACGTCGCGGGCGATGTTCCGATTGTGTTCGCTGGCAACAAGATCGACCTAGAGAATGACAGGGTCATCAAGGAGCAGGACCTTCAGGAGCTGGCCTCGAAATACAAGGGAAAGGCCTACCTGACGAGTGCCAAGACAGGCCAGAACGTTGAGGCCGTGTTCAAGGCCCTCGCCGAGGCGATGTCCGAGAAGATGAAGAGCCAGTAGTCGAGCCTCTTTCCATTCCCAGCATTGATAACGAGTTGAGAATGCTTATAAGCCCAGCGTAGTCTATAAAACTGTACCAGATGCAAGGGGAAGTTGGCATTGCAAGTGAGCAAACGCCTTATAGCGGGAAGTGAAACACAGTACTGCAGACCTATGAGGCTACTTTCAGCGTTGTTTGCCCTTCTTCTCGTCGCATCTCCGTTCCTCCCTCTAGCTGATCAAGGTGTTCACAAGGCAGCAGCCTCATCACTTTCTTCCTGGTCGAGAGTCTTCCATCTCCATGATGGTGTCACTTACTCCGCCGGAGCCTACGATTGGATGAACTCCTCGGGTCCGACGGATCCTCGCTTCGACTACGATGGGGACGGTCTCGAGGGCATCTCGATCAAGAAGAACGTCCCGCCTCAGAGATGGCATCACTGGGTTCTCTATCCAGATGTCAACACGGACGTCGTTCTAGCCGGAGATCTCAGTGCGCACATATGGGCGCGGTCCAGGTCCAACGTAACCACTCAGGTCACTGCCATTTTCTGGGACATGGCTCCGGGCCAGCTTCCAACGGTCAATCCCACCATCGGTCCCCCAGCGTATGTTGAAATCGGGAGAGCAACTATCTCGCTCACGGAGGACTATGACATTCTCAAGTTCTACACCGTAACAGTGGCAGGTGTTTCCTACACCTTGCCTGCGAACCACTTTCTTCTGCTGTCGGTTCAGCGCGGAGACTCATCGAACGACTGGCTGATTGTAGACTACGACAAGGTGGACCACGATTCATACGTCACTCTGAACACGAGCACGTTCGTGACTATAAGTGCTGCTCAAATCGAGGACTCGTCTGGGGTTCCGCGAGGAGTCTTCTCAGATCAGGAAAACGCGATCGTGGTCGCAAACGTGACAAACCCGTTCGGGGCTTATGACATCGTGGGAGCAGCAGTCTGTGTTCTCAATGGGAGCACGCCTGTCTTTCCGGCAACCCCCATGGCCCTCGTTCAGTCGGACACTTCCATTCCAGGGTACTGGAAGAGGTACAATCTAGCACTTCCCCTCTTACCTGCGGGCAGTTACACAGTGAATGTCACCGCTAGCGATCCTCAAGGGACTCCATCCTGGCAAGATCTGTCCTTGACGATATTGGGGGTCGATCATTTCGATGTCTCGGCTCCATCGGCTGTCGTTGCCGGATCCCTCTTCTCCATGACGGTGTCAGCTCGTGATTCCTCTGATTCGATCATGACGAATTGGGTTGGGACTGTCCAACTGGCTGCCTATGAATCGGACATGTCTACGGCTGGAATGGGGCTTCTCGCTCTAACGACCTTGACGTTCTCGGTTGGCAATTCGGGCATGGTAACCATTTCGGACCAGAGCTACACGTACGGCGAAGAGACGATACGTATCAGGGCTTCGTCCGGACCACATCTTGGCTGGAGCGATACTGTGAATGTCTTAAGTGGTCCTGTCGTTCGAGTCGACCTCTCACCGCCAGGTCCTGAGACTGTCATTTCCGGGAATTCAGTGGTTTTCACGGCGACTGGTTATGATGCGTTTGGGAATCAAAATACCACATGGTCTCCAAACTGGACGGTGCCGTCTACCATCGGAGACACAACGATACTTGGTTTTTCGGCGACTTTCGTAGCCTCTCATGAAGGTTCGGACTACATCGAATGCAAGAACGATTTGACCGATACGAGTTCCACAGTTCGGATAGACGTTGTGGCTGGAGACTTGGTCAGCATAGTCGTCACTGCACCTACTAATCCTCTTGTGATCAGTGAGGGCAGCTCTCAGGCCCTGACTGCGACCGGCTACGATAACTTCGGCAACATCGTGGGATTTGCACGAGCCGCTTGGTACACTAACACTTCAGGGAGGGTTGAAGGCATCGGGCCATCCGCGATCTACTCGGCAGGATTCGTCCCCGAGGTCGGGGTCATCAACGTGCGAGTGGGCAGTATCATCGGTGCGCTCGACGTCGAGGTCGTTTCGGGTTTCTATGGACCATGGCTCGACACCATCCCTGTCCAGATACAGAATGAAGATGTGGGTACCTGGCAGCTCAGTCTGACCGGATATTGGCATGACGACAATTCGACAGAACTCCTGGCATGGTCAGTCGAAGATGTCAACACATCGCTCTACTTCATTACCCACGATTCTGCAGCGAATTCTGTTCTCAAGTTCACATCTCAGGCAGATCAGAATGGACAGGACGAGTTCACTCTCTGGGTGGTCGACAGAGATGGATATCGGACATATCAGCGGGTCTCTGTGAACATAAGACCAGTCAATGATGCGCCGCTCTTTGTCAATAGTCCTCCGAACCGTCTCTATGTCAGATTCGACGAGTCCTATTCTTTTGACTACAACTACTACGTTTCGGACGTGGACAATGTGAGATCCGAGCTCAACCTGAGCGCGGTGATGTCTGGCTCCAGCTACGGAACCGTTAACTTCGACGGGCTGTTCGCCACTTTCCTCTTTCCATCGGACCCAAGTCGGGGTTCAACGTACTTTGAGATAGTAACCCTCGCTGTCACAGATCCACTTGGGGCGTCCTCCGAGATGAAACTCGTCGTCTACGTGACCGATGACCATCCACCGCGTTTGAACGACAGCTTGCCTCCTGTCACTCTCTACGAGGGCGAGATCCTTCATTACTGCTTCAACCTCGATACCTACTTCTATGACGTCGACAGCTCGTACCTCTACTTCACGTTCGGCTTCCATCACATTCAGATCTTCATAGCTTGGAACAACTCAGTCTATGTGAACGCCTCTGAGGAATGGTCTGGGACGACAGACGGCACCTTCACAGCCACGGATCCACAGGGCGCACTCAAAATGGATACCGTGACAGTCACTGTGATCGCGGTCAACGATCCTCCAGTTGTGCAAATCCCAGGATCGATAGTAGTGAAACACAATGTCACCTACTACCTCTATCTGAGCCAGTACGTCTGGGATCCCGACAATTCGATGGAATCGCTCACGATCACATTCAACGATACCCATGTGAAACACACATCGAGCTTCATGGGTAGCCATAGGCTCGAGATACTGTTCCCAGGAAGCCTCCCTGATTCCGAGACTTACCTCGGACCCTACCTAGCATATGTCCATATGGAGGTGACGGATCCGGGTGGTCTCATGACTCTATGCGATTTCAGGGTGTTGGTTACAGACGACGCCCCACCGACAGTCATAGCATCAAATCCAGACATCGTCTACTACTCCTTCTCTGAGGACACCTATCTGAACAACTCCATGAGATTGTACGACCTGTTCAGAGATTCTGATGACGCGACACTCAATTTCACGATTACCGGGAACAGCCACATCCACATCAGGATGTATTCAAGCGGTGCGGTCAATCTGTCCGCCGATGTGAACTGGTCGGGGACAGAGGTGCTTAACATCATTGCCCGAGACCCGCATCTAGGATGGGCGTCTATTCGTGCATATGTGACGGTTACGGCGGTCAATGATGCGCCGTGGATCCTACCCATCCCGAACATGATCGTAAGGAGCGGTCACATAGACGCGCCTTTCTACATACTCAGCTACATCATAGACAGTGATGATGCCCCTGAGAATCTGACAATCACGGCTAGTCCTGCGGATAACGTGGCCGTCGTTGGAGGATATCTGTATGTCACTCTCCCACATGGCGTGGATGTGATCACTGTCACCATCCAGGCTAGCGACGGAAGGTTGCAGTCCAATATCAGAAGCTTCAATGTAGGCGTTTCGAAGACCATGGCGGAGAGAATCGGTTGGCCATACTCGTTTCCGTTAGTTCTTCTCGCAGCAGGGGTCGCGGGTTACTTCCTCGCGAGCAGGATTCCGAGGCCTTACGCGCTCGAGAATATCTTCCTGATACACAATGATGGCAGGCTGGTTGCCCATATCAGCAAAGAGGACAACACCAATCTGGATAAGGATGTTCTGAGCGCGATGTTCACCGCGGTCCAAGAATTCGTCAGAGACTCCTTCCAGAAGGGCGAAGTGGGGCTCAAGAAACTGGAAATCGGCGACAAGAAGGTCACAATCGAGAAGGGGCAGTCGGCTTACCTTGCGCTCATCTACTCTGGTTGGCCGGCAAAGGAGACCTTCGAGAGCTTGCCCATGCTTATGAGAGACATCGAGGAGCGCTACAAAGGCAAGCTCGAGAAATGGAACGGCACAATGAAGACCGTCAGGGGCGTCGACAAGATGCTCCAGGAATTCATGGCAGACACGTACAAGCCGGGGACGTGGCACGAGGAGGAAGAGATCGAGGAAGCTCAGTGGGTCGACATCCTCGAGAAGGAGGCCTAGTCGCGGTCTTCCTCAGCCTTTCTCATCGCATACTCATACAGTGTTTCTTCTTGAGGTCCGAGATCGACACCAAACACTTCTATCATCTTCAGTGCGACCGCTCGTCTCATGAATCTCATGGGAAGACAGCCTGTGTACAGCAGCCAGTCGTGGAACAACTTGAGCGAGAAGCGTTCCCCTAGGGCTCGTTCCGCCTCATCTCTCAGTTGCATGATAGCGAGTTTCCCGAGGAAGTACGAGGAGGAGTATGTCGGGGACATCGCGCACGACCGAGCTTCAATCCAAGAAGCCCTTCTGTCCATTGCGCACTCTCTTATGAACATTTCAGCTGCATCCTCGATCGTGAGATCGCCCCGCGCCATCTTGACCTCGACGACGAGCCGAACCACTCTGAACATCAGATCGTTCAGATTCGCAAATCTACCACAGGGGTCATCGCTGAACCCCGACACAATCATTAGTTCCTCGGAGTAGAGCCCCCAACCTTCGCTGAAGTCTGGCGACGCAATCAAGATTCTTATGAACGAAGGGTTTGTGTTCGAACAGATACCCTGGAGATGATGGCCGGGGTATGCCTCGTGCACTGTCGTGTTGCAGATACCGGCATAGCTGTGCTCCCTGAGCAATTCCGGACGCTTCTCATCAGGCGTAACGAGGAACATGCCAGTGCGAACACCATCATATTTCCCGGGTTCGAACTGAGCCGCTGAGGGGCACATGGGCCGCATGAACATCGGCGTTTCGATGACGAGCAGCTTCTCATTCTCCGGTATCGTCATCAGATCCTTGTTCACGAGGAATTCGCGCGCTCTTTTCGCGACTTCCCTATACTCCTTCAGTACAGCCTCGAAGGTTGGTGGATGATTGGACCTCATCGATTCCATCGCTTCGGCCGCGTCGCCGGATGGGACCATTCGTCTCGCAACCTCAGCCATCCGATCTCTCACGAGTGTCAGGTACTTCTCTCCTATCTCCAGGGCCTCATCGGGTGATACCCCCCAGCCCTTCATTCTAAGGTAGGATTCGTACTCGTCGTATCCAATTGTGAACCTCGGACTCGCTGTCGGCATGACTTCTTCGCGAAGCCATCTGTTGTTCTCATCAACGGCATCCATAGCGACCTTCGCTGCCTTTGCCAGTCGCTTCTTCTTAAGAGGGTCGTCGCATTTTGCCTCTGCCAATCTCTCTATGTCCCTGATCAACCCCGGAAGCTCAAGTCCCGTTTCAAGCGCGGTTTCATTCCAGACTCTGTATGGCGACTTCAGGGACTCGCTCGATTCCGCAAGAAAAGCTGGAACCGCTTCCAGCCTGTGGATCATTGATTCGAGCCTCTCGGCCAAGGATGGATGATCTCTCGTGAACAGGAAGAACAAGGAGTAGCCGATTTCAGTGCAAGCTAGCGATTCTCTTTCGTTGAGTCTCAGCTGATCGGTTTCGAAGAGTTTCAGCTCCATCACATAGAGCGCCAGGTCACGGTCAAGGCGGTCCTCTGCAGACAGCGACTCATCTGGAATCTCATTCAGGTCTCGGATTATCTCCTTCAGCCTTCCGCAAATCTGTGCTCGCGCCGCCTCGCTTGGATCTCTGAGTACGTGATCATACTTGTGCCAACCCACCTGAGTCGCATAAGAGGGATCCCAGCCTAGCAACTCGTCCATTACAGATTTGGCCAGCTCTGCGAAGGTCTTGTCCATACTACGGCTAGCGGCATACCGATTCACGACTTAAACCTTTATAGCCCAGGGCCGATTTCTTGCCTAGCATTGCGAGTTGGCATACCTGAAGACCAGAGATTGACTCTAAGGCAGTCACAACCGGGCTCGACTCTTCAAATACCCATCGCAAAGACTTATACCCTGCACGATTCATGACATCCACCCAGATGTCTAGCTCCTCCACTCGCCAATCTGTGACTGTCACACTCCGGCGCGATCTGGGCCTCCTCGACGTCACCATGATCGGCATAGGTGCAATGATCGGCACCAGCATCTTTGTTCTAATCGGGGTGATTACCCAGGAAATCGGCGCTGGCATCATTCTGGTCATTGTCTTGAATGCCATTGTCACGATCTTCACAGCGACAACATATGCAGAGCTAGGTTCTTCATTTCCAGAGGCTGGAGGTGGATACCTCTGGACCCGAAAGGCACTTCCTCATCCAGCCGGTTTCATGTCGGGATGGCTCTCATGGTTTGGTCACACCGTCGCCTGCAGTTTCTACTCCCTTGGATTCGGCTATGCGATGGTCGCTTTTCTTGACCACTTTGAACTACACTATTTCGGGATCCCCAGTGCGTACATGGTGAAGATTCTCGCGGGTCTGGCCATCGCTTTCTTTCTAGGCATAAACTACTCAGGAGTAGGTGCCACTGGAAGAGCTGGAACAACCGTGACTCTCATCCAGATACTTGTTATTGCCTTCTTCGTGACATTCGCCATAATGTTTGCCTTGAATGCCAAGGGAGTTCACATTCTCGACAACTTCGAACCTCTCCTGCCGGCCGGAAAAGGATTCTCAGATGTCTTCATGGTGATGGCATTCACCTTCCTCGCATTCGAAGGCTATGAGATCATAGTACAATGCGGAGAGGAAGTCAAGAATCCAATGAAGAACATACCCAGGGCAATCTTCATCTCGATCGGAGTCGCAGCCCTGCTCTATATCCTTGTGGCGTTTGCCTGCATCGCAAACTTCGACGTTGGTGTGATAGGGGGGGAGGGAGCTGAGGCGGTCTTTTTCACCGCGGGCAAAACAATACCTCTTATCGGTGCTCCTTTGCTGATCATCGGCGGCATGCTATCCGCGATGGCTGCTTTGAACGCGACAGTATTCTCCTCCTCTAGGGTGAGTTTCGCCATGGGTCGAGATGGCTCCCTTCCGAGACTGTTTGGTCACATACACAAAGAGAGGAGGATTCCTCACAACGCTATTCTCATAACGGGTGCCATAATGCTCACTATGGCATTGTTTCCCTTGGACGTAGTGGTCGCGTCGACGGCAGTCATCTTCCTGCTTTTGTTCACACTCGCTAATCTTGCGTCGATTCGGTTGATCCCCAGACTTACCAAGATCGACATTGGTTTCAGGACGCCGCTCTTCCCGTTGTTTCCGGTCATCGGCATCATAACGAAGACCGCTCTTGCGATATCCCTCTGGTGGCTAGTCCCGGAGGCTTGGTACATTTCCATTGTGTGGATTGCGATAGGGCTTGCAGTTTCGGCTTTCGCCAAACCTGAAGAGGAGTACGAATCGATTGTTGCGCAAAGAAGAATCCCCCAGAGACCGTTGACGAAGGAAGAGATCGCGCGATACAGAGTCTTTCTGGCACTTGAGGATATTGGCAACCTGAGGTTGGTCGAGACTGCAGGGATAATTGCGAGATACTTCAATGGCGAATTGACGGTGAACAAGATCGTTGAAGTGCCTAGGACTGTGCCCCTCGAGACCATAGGCAAGGACTACATAGACGAGATGTCAATGGGCCTTAGGAAGGCAATCAAGATAGCACCCTCAGCGGTCAAGGTCCGACCGGTGGTGTTGGTTTCGTATGACGTCGCGGGTGCCATCCTGGACCAAACGAAACACGAGGCTGCGAATCTCCTAGTGTTGGGGTGGAAAGGAACAAGACGCCGCGGCGGGACCATATTGGGGCGCAATCTTGATCGAGTCGTCCGTGAGGCACAATGTGATGTTGCCATCATCAAGACGAAGAGACTGAGCAAGAACATTGAGAACATATTGCTTGTCTCCGGTGGCTACTTCGAGACAAGGAAGGCCCTCCTGCTTGCTCTACCGATTGCCAGGGAATACGGGGCCAAGATCGAGATCCTTGCCGTGATTACTGATGACAAACAGCTCGAACTTATGCGGGGCAACGCGGAACGTCTGAGCAAGATGAGCGACCGCGTCAAAGTCGCGAACGAGATAAAGTACGTGCATTCGAAGTCATTCGTAAACGCGGTGCTCGATCACGCGCAGCATTGCGACCTCCTCGTGATGGGTGCAGAACCACAATCAGCGCTTGAGAGAACAATGTTCGGCGAAGTCTATGATAGGGTCATAAGGTCAGTGGACGCCCCCGTTCTGGTCCTCAAGACCGCTAGGGCGGTCAAGGGCGGAGCACCGCAGATGCAGTCTTCTCCAATTCTGGCGATACCTGGATTTGACTAGATTCCCATTCCGCCGAACAATTCATCGATTGCTCGTCTAGCGGTTTTCGTGAGGTCCATCGACCTTGCTTCTTCGCGCGTCACCCATCTCATCTCGGTGACCTCAACACTTTGCCTCTCGGCACCCCCGACTGGTTTGACCAGGAAGTCCGCAAGAACGTAATGGTATCTGATTTTGTTCGACTCATCTCTGTCTATCATGTCAAAGACATTGATGAGTTCAAGGACCTCGCACTCTATCCCTGTCTCTTCTTCCATCTCTCGTGCGCACGCTTCTGACAATTTCTCTCCAAGCTCGACGAGGCCTCCGGGGACACTCCATTTGCCAGCTCCAGGTTCGAACGCTCGCTTCACCAGCAGTATCTCGCCGTTCTTGATTGCCACCGCCCCGACTCCGACAAGTGGCGCAATCGGGTACTTCCGTCTAGTGTGCGATTCTATTTCCTCGGTCATTTCTTCTTCACCTTCTGTCTGATGTAGTAGATGCTTACGATTGCAGCGCTCACTGACACGATTGCGATGATCGCCAAGATCAGAACGAGTCCAACCTCGTTGGCGCTCTCGGGACTAGACATGTTCATGAGAGTGGCGACGAGCCCTTGCGCCACGGCCTCGATTTGTCCCTCCGAGAGCTTGTCGATTGTATCTTGGGTTGAATGGTAATATGGATTGAATTGGTAGACGCCTGTTGTCGGGTCAGATTCTATGAGCAGCGCAGCGGGATATCCTGCGGACCAGAATCGAGCGTGATCACTGTTGGGCAAAGATGAGTTGCTCTCAACTTCTATTGAGAGTTCGATTCCAAAAGCGCCAACCATCTCCTGCATATCGGACCCAAGCCTCAAAGAGTCCTCATTCACGATCATCACGGTATGATTCTCGCTTCCACCTCCATATCCGATCATGTCAAGGATCCAGCATGCGTCATATGAGATGCCATTTTCCCTCTCGGATTCAACGTAGCTCTTACTGCCGGCCATTCTCCCAGAGGAATCGTAACCGTTCTCCTCCGCTCCGAAAGCGACAAACTTCACAGTTTCCTGTAGCCTGAGATTCGAGAGCACGCGTGCTAGCTCTACTACACACGCGACTCCAGAAGCATCATCATCCGCACCAGGGGCTGGAAACGTTTGACCCTCGGAGACATTCCTCACATCTCTGTTTTCGCTGTCATAGTGGGCGCCAAAGAGGAATTGAGGGGCATTCGCTGATGCTCCAGGGATTGTGGCAACAACATTCTTGACGCTGTGAGTTCCTGCCATGAATTCCTGGTACTCCACGGCCATGTTCATCGCCTGGAATTGTTCGAAGATGTAGGACGCCGCTTCCTCTGATGAGTTGAGGTAGAACGCTCTTGAGCCGAAGTCCTGGAGGTCCTGGATTGTTCGCATGATCCTCTCTCCTGATACTGCGTCCACAAGATCGGAGGTGGCATGTCTGTCGTATTGGGTTAGTGCCGAATTCGCAGTGGATGCTGAAATAGAGAGCGATACGAAGACCAGAATCATGATCACAAGTCGTGGGCAAGAGTCAGCACGGCGCTGGATGGACCAACGATGGAACCTTGCCAGCACTTCTGGATCTTCCATATCGCGTCGGGATTGACAGCGAACGATATAAAGAGATTCAGCCATATAATCCGCGTGTCCTTGGGAAAGGCTTTTGCGTCCGTCGGAAGAGAACTGGGAGAGCCTGAGGTCATCGCAGCGTTCTATCCGTACTCTGAATTGAAGCACACCTGGAAGAGAGACAGGGAAGGGGTGTTCTTCAAGATAAGCGACTACTTAGCGGACGCTCCGGAGGCTGTTCTCGAATCGCTATCGTGGTATCTTCTATGTCGAGCTGTTGGAAGGAAGTGCCCACAGGGAAAGGCCGACAGATATATCGTCTACACTCGTTCGAGGGAGCTCTGGGAGTCGAAGAAGGAACTCTACCTGAGCCGATCAAGGAACTTGTCGTTCGAACCCAAGGGGAATGCAAGAGACTTGCGAGATGTCTTCGACTACGTCAATTCATTCTACTTTGCCAGCAGGCTCCAAGACCCCATCTTGGCGTGGGCTACCGAGTCACCTCGGCTGCGCCTTGGATTCTACTTCCAGCCGCTGAATCTTCTGGCAGCGAACCGGGCACTGGACTCGGATGCTGTTCCGCGATATGTGTTGGAGTTTGTCGTTTTTCACGAGCTACTCCATCATGTCAGCGCTGGAAACGGGCGCGCTGCAAGGCGGATCCATCACACTCTCGAATTCAAGAAGCAGGAGAAGACATTCTCACACTATGACGATGCGGAGCGCTGGCTCAAGAAGATCGCTGCGGAAAGAAGCCCCAACAGAACCTGAGGGCATTGTCCCCCAGGTGTAACAGTGCGGTTCATCGCATGCCAAAGCAGTCTCACCGCCCTGACCCTCCTGGGGGTTGTTGTTGTGCGACGCGTTGTCCCCTACACACGCTCCGGTGTCACACCGGTTCTTCATAGAGGGACCCATATACGGCGCACTGTGGCCTGGTGTCGGAACACTGCATCACGTATGTCAGCAGCATATTCTTCCAGGCGAAGAATCCAAGTGTGTATCATCGATATAGCCTTTTCCCAGCAGTACGGACAACAACCTTATGGGCGATCAATGGACGAAGGAGGTCTGGCTGAGCACCCTCAACCGCTACCTAGAGCGGCTCGAGGGCTTCCTCTCGGCCTTGAAGCAGAACTCACGGATTTGAAACCAAAGTGGCTTCGAAGTCCTGACGCGCCCAAATGAAAGGCTCGCCCAGCAGTATCTGGCCATGGGCAATTCTTTTTATATCTACAATCCATGTATAAATCCGATGGCCGCGCTGATCGGCTGCTCCGGGTGGTCGTATGACGATTGGGTAGGCAGGTTCTATCCATCCGACCTTGCGAAGAGGAAAGGCGAGTGGCTGTCATACTATTCGAGATACTTCTCTACCGTCGAGATAAACTCCACCTTCTACCGTGTCCCGAACGACTTCATGGTGAGGTCTTGGATAGAGCGCGGCAAACAAAGGCCGGGGTTCGAGTTTTCTGTGAAGTTGCCCCAGATCATCACACACGAGTCCATCCTCAAGGATGATGGCGAGAAGGCAGCGGCGCAGGCGTCGAGTTTCGAGGAAATCTGCGTCAAACCGCTCGCAGAAGAAGGATTGCTGGGAGCAGTCCTGATCCAACTCACCCCCTACTTCCGCCTGGAAGGCAAGGGGAGCCTCGCTAAGCTGAGGGCCTTGCTTGGTATTCTGGACACTGACGCGTATGACTACGCCGTCGAATTCAGACACAGGAGCTGGCTAAACGAGAGAGGGAACGAACTCACCTCAGACGCGTTGGAGACACTCCAAGAATTCGGGGTGGCCAACGTGATCGTCGATGGACCAGGCTTCCCTGTCACCAGGTCTCTAACCGCCAAGCACGCCTATGTGAGATTCCATGGCAGGAACTACGACATCTGGTTCAAGGACGAGGAAGAAGATGACTACCGCATCAACCGCTATGACTACATTTACACACATGAGGAGCTCGAACCTTGGAGGTCGAGGCTCCAGGAGATAGTCTCCAACTGCGAGACTGCAAGGATATACTTCAATAACCATGGGCGTTCGAAGGCGGTCAAGAACGCCTTCCAGATGATGGATCTCCTGGGAATCTCACACGAAGAGAAGGACATCGACATACAGGACCAGATGACTCTCGGGGAATTCGGCAAACCTTAGCTAGCCAGCTCCGCCTTGCTAGTGCCGTCCTCCTGCTCTTCCACTCTGATCACGTAGTTCATCGTGTCCTTGACGTCTTCGATGTGTGTGATCAGGAAGATTTGTCGGAATTGAGTCGAGAGGCGCGATAGTGCCGTCAAGACGCTTCTCTTCCTGTTGGGATCCTGCGAGCCGAAAATCTCATCCAGAATGAGGAAATTGATTGGGGTGGCGCCTGTCCGGTCCGCGATGATACTGGAGATGGCAAGCCTAAGACTCAGGTTTGCGAGATCCGACTCGCCTCCCGAGAAGCGATTGATGGGATATGTCGTCCCTTGATCGTCTATCTGCATTTCGTAGTTCTCGTCCAGCTCGACGCTCGAATACCTTCCTTCGGTCATCGATTCGAGGCCTTTCGAAGTGAGTTCTGATAGCACTGGTGCAACGCGTCCGATAAGATGATCCTTGAAGTTGACGACTACGTCCTCCAATATCGCGAGTTCCTCCGCTGCCTTCCTGTCCTTTTCGATGGTCTTCTTGACCCGTGCGATCTCGTCGAGTTCCTTTCTCGCCTGATCGAGTCCTGAATCGGCCCGTTCTTTGATGCTGCCAAGCTTCCTGAGTGCATCCTTTGCCGAATTCAATGTTGCTGTTTTTTCATCAAAGTACTTTAGAGTTGATTCATAAAGGACTTTCTTTGGTTCAAGAGCCTCCACCATTCCCATGAACTGCTCCTCTTCGCCTGCAACCTTCTTGATTGCCGCTCTCACATCCCCGGTTTCTCTAGCATAGTGCTCCGATTGTGACTTCAGGCTCTTGAGCTCAAGGTAGACCTCGTGCGCCTGCTTGAGTCTCTGGTACTCACTCAGAACGTTCTCAAAGTCCTTATCGGAGAATCTGATCTCGCCCAGATCTGTTCGGCTCTTCCTGCGCTTCGATAGTCTGTCCTTCACCTTGGCCAGCTCGCCTTCCTTGTCCCTGACCGAGGCCTCAGCCTGTCTCACCTTGTTGAGCTGCAGATCCAGATTCGCTCTCTTCTTCTTGAGCGCTTCCTCCTTGTTCACGAGCATTTTGAGCTCCGATTCCAGCTGAGCAGTCTTGGCCTGTGCCTCCGAGGCCGTCTTCTCAGCCGCCTCAAAACTCTCGCTGAGCTTCGCCAGGAGGAGTTCGAAGGCGTCATCAAGTTTCCGTTCACAAGTTGGGCAAGTGCCGTCCTTCCCAGCACCTTTGATCTCCTCCAATTTCTGCCGGTCTCTCTTCGCTGCGCCTCTCCTCTCCGCCGTCACTGACCGGAGTTCTCCCATGCTCCCGCTTATTTCGGCCTTCGCCGTCTGGCACTCCATCCGGGCTTTCTCAGCTTCGTCTATTCTCGCCACGAGTTCCGACGCATTCTCGATGCTCGCCCTGAGTTTGGCAAGATCGTCCGTCCTCTTGGTCTCCTCTGCCTCGTCTGCGGCGATCTCCTGCTGAATCATCCTCAACTTGTCGACCTTGGATTTCTCCTTCTCCATCGCCTCCTTCCTCGTCGTTGTCAGTTTCCACGCTTCCTCGTCTTTCTCAGCCGATGGGAGTCTCTGGAGTCTCGTGTTCGCCTCTGCCAACCTGGCATCCAGGCTCTTCTCCCGATTGCGCATCTCTGCAAGCGCCGACCGCTTCGCTTTGAGATCACCGAAAGCGGAGTTGTACGCGTCAACATCCTTCTTCAGCTCGTCCCTTTTCGTGCGGGCCACGTCGACAGCCTTGGCCGCTTCCTGTTCTCGATGCTCTGCTAGGGTGAGATCTCCGGACGCTTTCTCTAGCGTTCGCTTGAGTTCTGGCATGCGCTCTTCGAGCATCTTCTCACGCTCTCTGCCATCCTCGGCGAGCAGCGTCTTCTGTGCGCCCTCGATTCTCGAGAGCGAATCTTTCCGATCCGATCTCACGTCGGCCAGTACCTTGTCGACTCCGTCTATCCTCAGCATCCTGAGGACGACCTTCTTCCTCTCTCCAGCCGCAACGTTCTGAAGCGCGTTGAGTTCCTTCTGTCTTGCGAAAACGGATGTGAAGAATGATTTGTGGTCCATGCCAATCAGCTTCTCGACCATCTTCCTCACAGGTTTGTCGCCCTCAGCCAGGGTCTGGTCCTTCGTCCTCAACTCCGCGCGCATTGATAGGCTCTTCCCGCCCATCTCCCGCTCGATCCTGTACTCCGCTCCTCCCAGTTCAAATTCGAGTACGGCAGAGCAGGAATCGTTGCTCCCAGCCCCCGATCTTCTGATGCTTTCTCTGGAGGTTCGTACTACCTCGTCCACATTCCCGAACAGCGCCCATGCGATTCCCTCTATGACGGTGGTCTTTCCACTGCCGTTGAGTCCGAGTATGCCGACTATGCCGTCTGGAAACTGGAGCTTGAGCTCTTTGAATCGTCTGTAGTTCTTGAGCTCGAGATAGTTAATCCTCATTCATCATCCCTCAACAGGTAGGGCATCCCGATCTCCATCAGCCTGCTCTTCTTTTCGTCTGAGGCATCGAGTGAAGCAACGTATTTCTTGAATTCATCCGCGAGGAGGCCTATCTGGGTGTCGCCAACATGCTTCTCACCCTCGATTTCTATCCTGTCGGATTTTAGCTCGAAGTGCAGAGCGCTGCTTCCCATCTTCCTGATCGCGGACACATCCAGCGACCTGTATGCGTCGGGAGCCACGTTCTTGATGACTAGCCTGACGATCCTCTCGTCGATATTCGCTCCGCTGACCCGGTCCTGAGCCTCTCGGAGTATCTCAGAGGAGGTCAGTTTTGACGCGTCGATGGGTTCCATGTCCAGCATTTCGCGAACATGAAGCTCGTGGAACTTGGCGGAGTGCGAATCCAGATCCACCTCAACGATGCCTTTCTTCTGCCCGGCCTCGCTGAAGCTCAGCCTCTCTGTTGATCCAGAATAGTGTGCCCTGGGGTTGACTCTCTTGAACTCGTGATAGTGGCCAAGTGCAACGTAGTCCCAGTCGGACGATATGTTCTCCGCCGGGATGGTCTGCTCGTTGAATTCGTCCATCTTGTACGTATCCGATCCGATTACTCCAGCGTGGAGAACCAGAACGCCGAGTTTTGTATCCCTTGAAGGCCTCAGTCCAGATGTGATCTCAGCAAGCGACGGTGTCGTGGAGTGAGGGATGGCGTATATCGTTGCGTCCCCAACGACAATTGTCTTTCCGCCTGCTTCGTGTACTGGATGGACATGCTTCAGGTGCTCGAATATGCGAAAGATGTTCCCGGTTTCACGGAGTCGTGGGGTCGAATGGTTCCCCGAGATGAGGATCGTCTCAATGCCTTCGTTTGAGAGCCTGATCAGCTGCCTGAGCGCGAAGTCGATCGCTCGGTTCTGGGGGCGTACTGTGTCGAAGAGGTCTCCAGAATGGACGACAACATCAGGTCTGAGTTCGATCACTTTGTCGATAGCCTCTTGGAACGCGCGGTAGAAATCCGCCTCTCGTTGGTTTATCCCCTCAGCCACATCCAGTTTTGAGTATGCGCTGAACCCCAGATGAGAGTCAGAGAGGTGAACCAGCCTCAACTCTTTCCACGCTCCATCGCCGCTATGATATCCTCGATCTCAGCGAGGTCAGAAGAGACTTCCAGCGCCGACGGTCCTCTTCGTTCGAATATCTCCACTAGCTTCTTGTCGATAGTGTTGACCGAACCCCAGAGAGCGACGATTGCCACAACGATGATGGATGCGGCGATCAGGGCAAAGATCAGGCCCTGCTGTACGAGTGAGTTGACGAGCGGCGAAACCAAGACGAAACCGACGATTGCGTAGACTGCGAGGAAGAGCCACTTGAGCGCCTTGGCAGTGTCCTGGTACCCAATACTCTCCGCGGACCTGGTCCCGAGCATTGCTTCGCTAGTGGAAATCTCAATGATTCTTATCGTTCTGCTCCAGATGCCGAACAATGCTGACGCGATGACAACCATTGAGCCTGTGATCACCGCCAGCAGAATGAGCTCTTCGCTGCCTCCAACGAGATCGACAAAATCCGGGATTTTCGGAGCTGCGTTCAGCGCGATGGCGCTTGCGGACACCATTACGACAATGTAGACGAATAGCCTAGAAATACTGCTCCTCATCTCGTTTGATATTCCTAGAGACGATCGCGAGCGCGTTCGCATGTTCCTCACGACCAGGTTGAAGTACGATGCGAGGAGCAGTAGGGATCTCGGCGCCCTCCCCTCAACAATCCTAGTGGCCCTGTCCGAGAACCTCACACTATAGGGGACAACCAGAGCGGAGATCGTTGTCACGATGACGATTGTTGGGTAGAGATTGATTCCAGAGCTTATGGCCGTGGATCCAATGGCTACAGCGGCGATCATCAGCGAGAACTCGCCTATGGCTATCATGCTCATGCCAGCGCCGATGGAGTTCCTGGCGCCGAACCCGAACATGAATGTGGACACCGAGCAGGAAAGCATCTTGGCGACGATGAAGACGACCGTAATGATGGCAGCGGTCAACAGGAACCCGATGTTGAGGAACAGGTTCAGGTCAACGAGCATTCCAACCGTGATGAAGAAAATCGCCCCGAACAGGTCCCGAACCGGTTCCACACGCCTCATCACGTCTCCTAGGTACTTCGATTCAGACACGATGACGCCCATGACGAAAGCTCCGATTGCCTCCGAGAATCCGATCCATCTGGAAAACACCGCCATGGAGAAGCAAAGGCCAAGGACCGTCAGTATGAGCAATTCACCCGAGCGCTGCCTGCCGACGTAGTCCACCAGTCTCGGCACGACGGCCAGGCCAAATACTATCGAGGCGGCTAGGAAGATGCCCATCTTCAGCAGAAGGTCTGCGAGTTGAGCCGGCTCAATTCCGCCCTGGGATATGAGGCCCGATACTGCCGCGAGGATGAGCACGGCTGCAAAATCCTCGACTATGAGGAGCCCGACGATCAATCGTGCTCTCTCATTGTCCAATCCGCTGGTCTCCCTGAGAGACCTCACGACTATCATTGTCGATGCGACCGACAGCATCGCGCCGAGAAGAGTGGATTCAAGTCCGCTCCAGCCAAGAGCGCGCCCCAACTGGTATCCGATGCCTATCATCAGGGTGATTTCCAGCGCCGCTGCCGCGATGACGGTGATCCCTATCTTCCGAAGCTGCTTGAGGCTAAATTCAAGGCCGATGGAGAAAGTGAGAAGCACGATGCCGAGCCTGGCAAGCATCTCGATGACTGGCTGCGCCGAGATGACGGTCCGGGTGACACCGGTTCCTACCGTGTATTCCGCCGATATCACGAATGGGCCAGCAACCATTCCCGCTACAAGATAGCCAAGGATCAACGGCTGCTTCAGCCGATGGAAAAGAACGATGATGATGGCTGCGACAGCGATCACGATTGCCATGTTGATGAGGAACCCTGTCTGCAGGTCTAGCATCCTAACTGCACCGTTCTCTGATTGCTGATAGTGGCCAGCTGGACCTCTGCGGTTTTCTCATCTGCTGTTTGCAGGCTCCGCTGAGGCTCTGGCTGACGCATATCCCTCATGTTACTTAAGCGTGGCCCTCCTCGCTTTCAAACCATCTGCACTGGAAGATGAGGTAGGCTGAGGCCATGATATATTCAAATGCGAAGTAGAGCATCATTCCTGCGGGATGTCCAACTTCAGAACAAGGTTTTCACAATCGTCGGAAGATCAGAGAGTGAGAGCGAAGCTCTTCGGGATTGGGAGTGCTGGATGCAATATCGTAAATGGGGCTCAATTCCCGAAGGTTGCGTTTTCGACTTCGAGCGCTGACCTTGCACGATCCCACGCGGATCGAAAGGTCTTGGTCGGACAAGATAGACTTCTGGGGATATCCGACGCCGATTCGGACATGATGAAGCGACTCCCTTCAATCGTTGGTCACGAGTTGCTGGATGTGTTCAACAACACAGAGCTCGCGTTCATCATGTGCGGCTTGGGAGGGGTGACGGGTAGCGTCGGCTCCAGGGTGTTGAACTCTGTTGCGAAATCTAAGAGTGTCGTGGGTATAGCGGTTGTTGCCATGCCTTTCTCTGCGGAGAGCTTCCAGAGGCGAGAGGTTGCTGCGAAGGCTCTGAGCGGATTGCTTGAATCGTCTGCGATGTGCGTCGTATTCGACAACGACAAGCTATCATCTCTTGCACCGAACCTTCCTCTGTCGAGAGCATTCGGGCTATTGAACGGAATCATGATGAGGCCGGTTATGGACATCTGCGCTACCATGTCTAGAAACGATATGAGTGTCTTTCGCGAGGTCGTGGGCGGGTCGACCTACGCTCGATTCGGTCTGGGTTTGGCCCGAGGAGACGAGCGGGTCCAGCGAGTCGTCGAAGAGTCGTTGAGCTCCCCATGGTTCGACTATGATCTCAAAGAGGTGACCTCGGCAATAGCGGTATTCTCGTCTGCAGACCCATGGGATAAGGAGATCGACAAGGTATTGTCGCTCCTTGAAACGAGACTGCCTTCTGTGCGGCTCCTTTGGGGCTCGTATGCAGATCCCAGCCTCGGAGAGAGAATACGTCTGAGCCTACTTCTGTGCAAGGTCAAGTAGCTGAGATGGGGTCCTGTTTCTATCAAAAATAAAAAATATAATCATGTGTATAAAAGATAGGATTATCTACCAATCTGGGAACGCCTAATAATACCCCAATGCGTTCCCTCCCCTCAGAGGGCGAAATAACGAAGGTGATTCAGCTAGGATGCGGAATAACCGGACTCGTGTGTGCAGAGCATTTGGCAAAGAACGCCAAAGTCGATGAGATCATCCTCGCGGATTCTCGGTTGGAGGCTGCCATGGCGATGGTCTCTCGCGTCAGAAGCGAGAAGATGTCGACTTTGAAAACGGACGGGACGAATCCCAGCGAGCTGAGGAAGTTGATGAAAGGGTGCGACTTGATCGTCTCATCCTTGCCATGGGAACTGAACCGCAAGGTCCTTGACGTCGCCGCCTCGACTGGAACAGACTATGTCGACTTCTGCCTGACGGCGGAATCTGAAGAGGATCTGAAGGTTGTCATTTCCAAATGCAAGAAAGCCGGGATCCGCGCGTTGACCGCAACGGGTGAAGACCCGGGCATATCGGATGTGTTCGCGGCTCACGGGGCTAGCAAGCTGGACAAGGCTGAAGAAGCCCATGTACGGGATGGCGACAGTGGCGTCGCCGAAGGGGTCGATTTCTTCTCTTTGTGGTCTCCTATCGACTTGCTTGAGGAAACGACGGTCCCAGCGGCGGTCTTCAAAGACGGCAAGATGACGTTCGTTCCTCCACTTGACAAGAGGGAGACATATGAATTCCCACATCCCGTAGGGTCTTTGCCTGTCTATTACACGAACCATGAGGAGACCTATTTGATGCCAAGGTTCATCAAAGGTCTGCGGAATGCCGATTTCCAGATCGCCATCGATGACAACTTCGCCAGCATAGCTAGAATGTTGCGGAAACTCGGTCTTCACAGCCTGAAACCGATTGATGTCAAGGGCGTGAAGGTCAGGCCTTTGGATGTTGTCGTCTCATTGATGCCGCGCCCGGTGGACCTCATCGGCAAGGTGAAGGGACATGCGGTCATCGTTGTGGAAGTCGTGGGCGAGAAAGATGGCGTGAAGAAGAATGTCAAGATGTGGACTATGATGTCCCACGAGAGGGCTTACGAGCTGTGCAAGAGCAATGCAACTGGCTATCTGGTCGGTTCGGGTGGCGCGGTGGCCGCTGAGATGTTGATTGAAGGCGAGGTCAAGGAGCATGGACTCCTGGCGCCTGAGCAGCTCCCTGCGGACAAGTTCCTTGCGCGTCTTCCATCGAAAGGTCTCAAAGTGGAGGAAAGGATAACGGATATCTGATTCCACGATTCTCAATGCCTGGTCCTATGAGCCAGAAGATCGAGAGCCTCCTCCTCCATGAAATGCAGCTTCCCCGGTACAACCAGCGAGTGGAGAGGAGGTCCTAGATCAGCGGAGATCAAGTCCTTCACTCTTCCCGCCATCACGACGCAGTCAGGAGCTCCGGCACGGGCGACCGCGCATACGGTCGTCGCGTCGAAAACGATTCCCTTCCCGACGCGCCTCTCCATGTCCATCAGAAGATGCAGCCCCTCCCCGGCTGTCATGTATCTAGAGTTCTCTGCATCGATGTCGAGCAGAACGAGGGTGTGCAATCCTCTTGAAAGATTCTCGGAAATGACTTCGTAGGGACTCGTGGGCGAGTATCCCTCTTGCGGGAATGGCAGTGTTGTCGTGCGTCCGAACTTGTATTGCTGCAGTCCGAGAAGGCCCGGCACTGCGGTTAGGGCCGATGCACCGTGGATGACCGAGGTGTCTATCGATCGCTTGACAGCACGGAGTCTTAGATCTATGTGCGTCGTCGCAGTCATAGGGTCTCCAGCGACCAGCAATACGACTTTATTCCCGTTGCAGGCATCCAGAAGTCTCGTACCATCTTCGACCGCCTCTCTATCCAGCGTTTCGATTCTCTTGTCGGTTTTGGCAGCTAGCCGGTCCAGCGAACCCGCAGCAAGAGTCGATGTGTAGTCCTCGGCGAACACCACATCTGCGCTATCGATCTCCCTCAAACCGCTGACGGTAATTCCGCTCTCATCGTGGAGGCCAAGGCCGACGAAGACGAGCCTGCCTTTACTCGGAGCCATCTCTCTGAGAATGGGCAACCCAACTAATGTAGTCTCTCTTATCCGACAGCGACTTTATCAGCGCGTAGGTTGATTTGCTCTCTCGATGGACACCCTCTGCATCGTGGTACCGAAGAAGAAGGCTGAACCGGTTCGACGACGCCTCTTGGAGAAGGGAATCCTGAGAAGAGACGTCCAGATAAGATCGGATGCGAAGAACGTCTATCTTCCGATCACCCAGCGGATTGATCTTGGATTCCCAGTCGAGATTGCAGACTTCAGGGAAGCGGAAGAGCAGGTCTCGGATTATCGCGTGCTGGTCGACTTGCCGGAGGAGCTCAGGCCTCACCTACCGTCGTCCTACGATTCGCTTGGATCAATTGCCCTTGTGAAGATGGCCGAAGAAGTCGCGCCTTATGCGGCCCAGATCGGCAAGGCGATCATCGCGACGCAGAAATCCATAAGGACGGTCTGTGTGGATTCCGGTGTCACTGACGAGTTCAGAACGAGAAGGATCAAGGTCGTCGCCGGTGAGAAGACCACTGAGACGACGCACAAGGAATTCGGAATTGTCTTCAAGATGGACGTATCGAAGGTGTTCTTCTCTCCAAGGCTATCCACCGAGCGCGAGATAGTTGCCAGGCAGGTCCAGGCAGGCGAAATCGTGATAGACATGTTCGCAGGCATCGGCCCATTCTCCATCATGATCGCCAAGACGAAGTCTCCGAAGGTAGTCTATGCCATCGACAAGAATCCCGAAGCTGTCAGCTTAATGAAGGAGAACATCTCCCTGAACAAGGTTGCCGTCATCGAACCGATCCTGGGCGACGCCAGGGAAGAGATATCGAAGCTTGAGAAGGCCGACAGGATCATAATGAATCTTCCCCACGATGCTAGCGAATACGTGGCGGACGCGCTCCGGATGCTGAAGCCCGGGGGCGTCATCCACTACTATGAGATCATGGAGGAGCCCAAGGTTCAACCTCGGCTGGACCAGATTGCAGATGCGGCGAGACGAGAAGGGCGGGTTCTGAATGAACTAGCCAGAAGAAGGGTCAAGAGCTACTCCCCGACGATGAACTTCTACGGGTTCGACCTTCAGTTCTTCTAACTCTTCTTCGGTTTGAGCGTGATCCCTCGTTGACCCTGATAGTTGCCTGATCGTTGCTCGTAGCTCTTCTTGGGGGGTGAGCGCAGCTCCTCGAACACCACCTGCGCGAATCTCTCCCCAATCGGCACATCGACAGGCCCTTTTGATGCGTTATATGCTGAAAAGGTCAGATTTCCATTGAATCCTGCATCGATTCTTCCAAAAGAGGACAATATCCCTTTCCTCACCCAGGAGGTCCTGATCCATATCTCTCCGACGAGAACAGTGGGCAGCATGAGGTACTCTTTGGTCCCGACCACGAACCACGAGTTGCCCGGTACTGCGACGGTTCCCTCTCTCGACCTTCGATCGATGGAAGGGATCCACAACTCCTCGATTGTGACATCGTACCCGTTCGGCGTCAGGTTGCTCTCGTTGAAGCCCTCGATCTTGAGCGTGCCATTGGCTAGCATCTCAAGGATGTCAGTATCCGAAAGAACCGCCATGCTGGCTACCTCTTCCTGCTCGGTCTCTTCCGTTTTACGGATTCTGGGGCAGGTCTCTCATTGGCATCCTTCCGCTTCATCTCTTCCACCACCTGTTCCGCAATCAGTTTGAAGCGAACGAAGGCGAAGTTCCATTTCTCTTCGAGCTCAACCTTGAACGCGTCGCTGAGGTCCTCCGGATCCCCGAGCTGGACCTTGCTGAATCCATTCTCAACCAGGATTTCGTTCACCGGCTCTACCGCCCTTTCGATCCTGCTCCATTTGAAGAGCTGATCTATCCCCTCCAGCTCCTTGACGAGATCTCCTAGGAACTCTGTCCCGAGTTTCGCGAGCAGTCTCGTGTAGAGGCTGACCAACTCTCTCGCAGATCTTGCCGAGGCGCTTCTGAGGTCTTCCATCAACCTGTCCAGTTCATTCTCCTTCAGCTTGGCCAGCTTCCTCGGGGAAGATGCGACGGAGTCTTTCGCCTCCGCCATGATTGCGGGCTCCAGCTCCGTCTCGATCGTCCTGATTATGACTATGCCATGTCTCGCAAGCGCTGCCTTCGCTTCTTTGAGGTCCCTAAGGAGCCCTGGATCAAGATTGGTTGACATCCTGACCCTCTGGATCATACCTCGGTCAGGCCCGCTACAGTCTTCTTGTCGAGCTTCTTGACGAGTTCAATGACTAGCCTGATGCAGTTCTCAGCATCTTGCATACTCAGAAGCCCCACGTGCGCGTGTATGTGTCTTGTCGGAACGCCCAATACGACACTCGGGCAACCGGCATACGCCATGTGAATGACGCCAGCATCGGTTCCCCCCTTCACTTGAGACAACTGGATCGGTATCCTCTTCTGGTTGGCAGTCTTGAGGACCAGCTCGACCAGACCCTGATTGGGGATCATCGATGTATCCCAGGTTGTCAGCGTTGGACCGTATCCCATCTTCGATGCAGCCTCGTTCGCTTCTATTCCGGGGACATCCCCGGCGATGTCCACTTCAAGCGTCAGGCAGACATCGGGCTTCGTTACGTAAGCAGCGGTCCGAGCCCCTCGCAAACCCACTTCCTCCTGTGTGGTCGCTGCCCCTATCACGGTGTTCGGATGAATGATCTTCTTCTGGACGAGCGTTCTCACAGCTTCCGCGGCAATCCACGTTCCTATTCTGTCGTCGAATGCCTTTCCTATCGCGATGGTGTCAGAACCACTCTTCTTGCCATCCTTGAAAACCTTCTTCTGCATCATCGAGAAGTGGGAGTCTGGAATCACGGGATTGCCGACTCTGATGCCCATTGCTTTCGCTTCCTCTTCGTTCGAAGCGCCGACGTCAACGAACATCTTCTCCTTCACGACTACCTTGCTCCTTTCCTCTGCTGGCAGAAGATGCGGGGGCTTGGCAGCGATGACGCCTGGAACGATCCCTTTCTCGGTCTTCACAAGCACTCTCTGGCCGAGAAGGACCTGATCGAACCATCCGCCGAGCGGGTTGAAAGTCAGGAATCCCAGCTTGTTTATCGAAGAGATGATGAATCCGACCTCGTCGATGTGGCCAGGTATCAAAACGACCGGATTGTCAGCCGTCCCCTTCTTCTCGAACATCAGTGAACCGAGCTTGTCGGAATACACTTTGTCGGAGAAACCCGAAACGTAGCGTTTCACGATCCTCGCAGGTTCCCTCTCGAATCCTGATGGGCCGAAGCAGTTGGTCAGCTCTTCCAGGAATTTCAACGATTGCTGGTCCGTCACTACAATCACCTTGTCGCGAGCATCAGGTTGACTGTAGATAATCCTTGCTGTCGCGAGTTGCAGTCACGCCGAATCCATAGCAGGAGCGGGTCATCGCGGGAGCAGTGACTACGGCACTCCAATCATCTTTGAGTCTTCGTTTCCGTAGATTCCCTGTCTTCTGACTCGTAGGGAGAAGTTATAAATTCGAATAACGGCATCATGCGTCAACGCGGGGGGCCAGGTATGTCAGTCGTTCTGCCAGATCTCAAGTACACCAAGGACCATGAATGGGTCAAGGTTGAGAAGAACCTCGCGCGAATCGGTATAACCGACCACGCGCAGACCGAGCTCACGGAGATTGTGTTCGTAGAACTCCCAGCATCGGGCAAGGATGTCAAGGCAGGTGAAGTTCTGGGGAACGTGGAATCAGTCAAGACGGTCTCTGAGGTATTCTCCCCTGTCTCCGGGGTTGTGAAGGACGCGAACGGCAAGCTCGTCGACTCTCCGGAGCTTCTCAACAAGGATCCATATGGCCAGGGTTGGGTCGCAGTTGTTGAGATGAGCGACCCCAATGAAGTCTCAGCTCTCATGAACGCCGAAGAGTACAAGAAGCTGCTGGGCGAGTGACAATTCTCTATTGTTGGCTCTAGTATCCCCCCTGTCCTAGGTGAAGCACTATGAAGCAGACGATATCTTCGGATGAGGCTCAGGATTGTTTCTCTGGTTTTCCAGTTGTGCTCGGATCTGTTGGCGGCTCCAAGGATAACATAATAACGTTGGCAATGTGCCACGTGTTCTCGTTCAAGCCAGCTTTGCTGGGCGTGGGGATTGGGCCGAAGCGGTTCAGCCATGGGTTGTTCAAGGAAAGCAAGGACTTCGCAATTAACATACCGGACAAGAAGATCCTCAGGGCCGTCGAGATATGCGGTTCGAAGAGCGGAAGAGAGATTGACAAGTTCGAAGCGGCGGGGCTGACCAGAGAGAAGGCTGATAAGATTGGGTCGCCGCTTGTCGCGGAATGCCCTGTCAACATCGAATGCGTCAAAGTGAGGGAGATCGATGCGGGCGATCACACATGGTTCATCGGGGAAGTGGTCGCTGCTAGAAGAGGCGCCTCTTACAGGACCGCAGACATGCTTCTGTATTGGGGCGAGTACAGGGTAATCGGGGAACTGGCTAAGTAGGTGCGGTCAATGAATGTCAAGACGGCCATACTTGCGAGGAGGAGCATAAGGAAGTACAGAGCGAAGCCGCTTCCAAAGAAGATTCTCGACGAACTCCTTGATGCGGCGAGACTATCGCCATCATCGATGAACAGGCAGAGGTGGAGCATCATCGTCGTTACCGATGAGGAGACTCGGAAGAAGCTAGTCCCCGTTTCCGGTGGTCAGAAATTCGTCAGCAGCTGTTCAGCATATCTGGTCGGCGTGACGGAGCCCGGTGCATACTACTCAACGGTGGACATGACTATCGCGCTTGACCATCTATCTCTACGCGCGGTCGAACTCGGCCTTGGGACGTGCTGGATCGGCGATTTTGAACCTGACAAGGTGAAGGATATCCTGGGGATTCCGAAGGAGCGAGATGTCCCGATATGCATGACGCTTGGATATCCCGCCATTGTCCCGGGAGCGCGCAAGCGAAAGGCGCCCCCTGAGCTCTTCCACCGCGACCGATGGGAAGATCGTTCTTATTGACAAGGATGTTCCCCTGGATGACCTGGACAAGGTTTATCCGTTCGTATGTATCTTCAATTGTCAGGGAATGGCCATGAGATGTCCATATTGCGGATTCGAGAATGCCGACAGGACGAGTTTCTGCAACTCGTGCGGGAGGGAGATTGGTTCTCCAACAGCTGCGCCCAAACTGTCTGACCCTCGTCACTGTGTATCCTGTGGTCGGAGCATCCAGTCAGATGCCAATGTCTGCCCCTACTGCGGGCACGACTACAGGGCACAGTGGATGAAACCTCAGGCGGTTGAGCAGATCAGCAGCGGCATGAAGATACTGTTCTACATCTTGTCACTGATAGTCCCTCTTGTGGGCTTCATAATCGGCATCGTCTACTACTCGAAAGGGGACCCTGAATCTAAGCATGTCGGCAAGATATGCATCATCCTAGCCGTCGTTGGGATACTCGCGACTGTCGGACTCGCCGCTGTCTTGTACGTGATGGTCCTGGGCTTCGGAGCAGATGATGGCATGCAGACACCCGCCGCGGCCCTCTCGAGGAACACTGTCACGAATGGTGTGAAGTTCACGTTTGTCGCAGTGAGTAGCTCATCCCTCTATTGGGATGATGTGACGATCATCCTGACCGACGGGTTCGAATTCGTTTCTTGGTCTCCGTATGCTCCAGATCTGAATTCTGGCTTCGATTCGGAACTACAGTTTCCCCTGGAGTACCTAGGCACAATCAATGTGACATGCACAGTACATGACGTCGCAGGCAACGGCCTTGTGAACAGCGGCGACTACTTCACGATCACGACGAGTGGAGGGGCTACATTCTCATCTGCCACCACTTACACGGTCACGATAACATACGATCCAACGGGGTCCTCGATGACCAGTACCTCATTCACGGGATGATGTCCTGGCTTCGAGATACTGGCCTGGGAATTTATAAATCCCAGTAGACTCTTCCACATTCCGCTGCGACGCAGTTGAGCAGTTCTTCCCCCGGAGGATTCAGAGTTGTACATGTTCAACACCTGCCCGAGAGATTGCTATGATACCTGTTCGATTGTCACTAAGGTGCGGAACGGTAAGCTGCATTCCTTAGAGGCGAATAAGAAGCAGCCTTTCACACAGGGCTTCCTGTGTCCCAAAGGTCAGAATTTGATGCAGTATGTCTACTCCAAGCAGAGGGTTTTGTACCCGATGAAGCGAGATGGGAAGAAGGGCGAGGGCAAGTTCAAGAGAGTGACATGGGATCAGGCGTTGAGCGAGATCGCAGAGCAGATCAAGACACGGTCAGCAGCGCACGGAACCGACTCCATCCTTCAGTATGACTATGCGGGGAATATGGGACATATCCAGCGGTACTTCCCAAGCAGGTTCTTCAACGCGATCGGCGCTTCGAGGATCACTCATACGATATGTTCTCGAGCCGGTGACAAGGCTCTCGATATCGTCTACGGATCCAGCCTGGGTGTGCTACCTGAGGAGCTCGAGAAGTGCAGATTGATCGTCATCTGGGGAATGAACCCTGCATGGAGCACCCCCCACGCGTTCGAACTGATCAAGAGAGCTCAGAAGCGCGGGGCGAAGGTCTACGTCATCGACCCTATCAAGACAGCAACGGCTGAGATTGGAATTCATCTCCAGATCAAGCCAACTACCGATGCCGCGATGGCCCTTTGCTGTGTCAACCACATCATCGAGAACAGACTGTGTGCGGATGAGTTCGTGAAGAACAACACAACAGGTTTCGACAAGCTATCGGAGATATCGAAGAAGTTCGACCTGAATGCGATGGCCAAGATAACGGGTCTATCCACCAGGGTCGTGGAAGACTTCATTGCGGACTATGTGTCGCTGAGGCCAAACTGCATAATGATGGGCTATGGGATGCAGAGGAACAAGAACGGCGGTGAGATGATCCGGGCGATCAGCGTCCTGCCCGCTCTCATAGGCGAGAACAGGGGATTCTTCTATTCAACAGATCTCGATGATTTCGACATGCAGTACCTGGAAGGCTGGGAAATGACCTCACGGAAGAAGGTGTACTACAACATGGTCGACCTTGGCCGGACGCTCGAGTCGGGCAAGATTAAGATGGTTTTCGTATACGATTCGAATCCACTTGCCACTCTCCCGAACCAAACCCTTGTTCGAAAAGGGTTCGAGCGTGATGATCTGTTCACAGTTGTCCACGATTTATTTATGACGGACACTGCGGATTATGCGGACATCGTTCTTCCTGCCACGAGCTTCTTCGAGCACTCTGATATCCACACCTCCTATTCCCATCAATACGTCTCGATAAACGAGAAGGCAATTGAACCGCTGGGAGAGGCGAAGAGCAACAGCGATCTTTTCAGAGCTCTTGCCAGCGCGATGAAACTCACGGCCAAAGAACTGTTCGAAGAGGATGAGAAGATCGCGAAGACCCTGATGTCGAGGAGCAAGGCGGCCGAAGGGACCTACGAGGATCTCAAGAAGAAGGGATTCGTGAAGATGCGGGTTCCGAACAGGAACGTCTACACGACCTCTACCCGCAAGATCGAGCTGTATTCCGCGGCAGCAGCCGCTGAGGGCCTGGGAGGCCTGCCGTCGCACGTTGATGTTCAGAGGAAGTATCCGTATCAACTGCTAACGCCGGTCCACAAGTTGCTCGTGAGGTCACAGTACCATCTCCTCCGTCCTGAGGTCACCCCAGTGGTCTACGTCAACAAGAAGGACGCGCTCGAAGAAGGGATCGAGAATGGGGGAACAGTCACGCTGGCTAATGAGTACGGCGATTGGACGGTCAAGGTGGAGATATCCCAAGCGGTCCCGCCCGGGGTGATGCTCACATACTCCGTCATGTGGCCGAAGCTCGCAGATGGCAGGAACGCTAATTTCCTGACGACGGATTTTGTGCAGAAGTACGGTGGTAACTCTGCCTTCAACTCGACTTTCGTGCGATTGGCCTAGGATACCGGGCCGTCTGAGACGCTCTCTCTAATGGTTTTGCCCCAAAACTCGTCATGGATGGCAACAATGGTGTTCTTCAGATCCTTTCTTTCGACAGTGAAGTGGTAAGCGACCATCGAGGCTCCAGCGGAGATCAAGTCCACATTTACATTCCTCTGCGCAACTGCGTTGAACACCCTCGCCGCGATGCCCTTCGTCGTTCCGAACCCTTCTCCGACGGTGCACACTAGCGAGACCCCTGGGTTAACTTCGAAGTTCTCGCCGACGCTTCCGATTATTGCCTTCACCGCCTTCTTGGCGTTTGGTATGTCCGCCTCGTCTATCAGAACCGCTGCGCAGGTCTGCGAGGTCGTGGCTGAGAAGATGTTTATGTTGGCTTTGTGAAGGCAAGCTGTTATGTCCGCAAGGAAGCCGGACTTGTAGCCTGCTCCTGCATCATAGACCTTCAGGGTGGCCACGTTCGGCAGGTACGAGACGCTCTTGATGATGTCCTTCCTCAGCTGCTTGCTCTTGCCTATCACCGTACCAGGGGCCTCAGGCTTGTAGAGGTTCTTTATCACAATCTCGATACCCTTCAATCGAGCAGGCTGGACTGCTCGTGGATGGAGCACTTGGGCGCCGAAATACGCCAGTTCCGCCGCTTCCTCATAGGAGAGCCTCTCGAGTATGAACGCGTCCTTGACCAGCTTCGGGTCCGCGCTCATGAATCCATCAACCTCTTTCCAGATCTCTATCGGCTTGGAATCCGTGGAATATGCGACAACGGCAGCGGTGTAGTCCGTGCCGCTCCTCCCGACCGTGGCAACGTGTCCGGTCTCAGTCACTCCGAAGAATCCGGTCACGACTGGGACATTTCCTTTCTTGACTGCGCTTGTCAGAGCCGGTCCCATGTTCTTCTCGCACTTGTCCAGAATCGCCACGGCGTTCCCATGCTGTTCGTTTGTGATCATGCCGAGCGAATCCGTCTCCATCGCGACAGCGTCCATCCCTTCGTGGCTCAATCTCGATGCAACCACGACCGCTGACAGCCTCTCGCCGAAGCTGAGGATAAGGTCGTTGGTTCTCGGCGTCAACTCCTCTGTGTAGGTGATGCCATAGAGAAGCCTGTCGAGTTTCGTTATCTTGGCTTCTATCAGCTCCAGGGCTTCCTTCCTCTTCTGGCCGTCCTTCTTTGGCAGCATCTCGACATGTCTGAGCTTGAGTTGGAGAAGGAAGTCATCGATCTCCTTTTCTTGGCGCGGCTTTGAGATGAAATCCCTTACCGCGTTGGTGACCCCGGATGAGGCTGAAACGACGACGATCTTCTGTTCCGTCTCGTCCTTGACAACCTTCGCGACTCTCTGGAGGGTATCCTCCGATCCGAGGCACGTTCCCCCGAATTTCATTATCTTCAAGTCCTCACCTCAGGTCTGCTATCATACGATCCAATGAATCTCGGTGCCGACATCTTGCTGTGAGTCGTTAGCCGCTCTGGGCGGTGATCTATTTCTATGATTCTGGGAAGTCGTCCATGAATCGAGACCGAGCCGTCTATCATCGCTAGACCCGCGATGAAGCCCTCGATCTCCTTGAATGGGTCGAAGCAAGTCTTCAGTGAGTCTGTTTCTGCCACACGGTTTCCGATCGCGGTGGCTAGCGCGTCCGCCAGGATAGTATTGTCCGCGATGGCTACTGCAGCGTCCGAGTTGCCGAAGCTGATAGAGTGTCCTAGTCTCCCGCTGGACGTACAGATCCCGATGATAGTTTCGGTTGGTTCGAGCTCAAGCGCACAAGCCGAACCTGATCCAGGCTCGCTGAATATTTCCACCGTGCCCGCCGATTCCAGCAACAGTGCGATGTCTCCGCCATTGTCCACCCAGCCATGAGTGCAACCTTCTGAGGCCATGGCTTCCATCGCCTCTTGCGCGATCGTTCCCGCGACTGTCGCCATCGGCCCGACGCCGGCTATGCTGGATGCCTTGCACATCTTCTGGATCACTCTCCCATCGTCGTCCTTGGGGATGTACGGCTCAAGCGTCGTGAGGAAGAAATCATCGCGTCTGATTTTCCGTTCGATCTCGGCACGTGCCACCTTGATGGCGGCGACAGCCGGCTCGATGTAGTCTCTGTCCGCGGCTATCGTTGCAGCAGTCTCTTCGATTTCCACCTTTGCAAGAACGAACTCACTCATATCAGGATCTCCATCGCTCTTGGGGGGCATGCGTCGATGCAGACTCCGCATGCGACGCACTTCTCCTCGGTGAATGTGACCTTGCCAGTCTTGGAATCGAACGCGAGCGCCTTCGTGGGGCATATGGACACGCACATGCCGCAGTGCGTACAGATATCCTCATCCCTTCTCACGCCTTCTTTTATCGGCCTCACTCCGACTCCGTTCGATTTCAGGTAATCTATCCCTTTTCGAATGTCATCGGCCTTCCCCGAGAGTTCGAGGACCATCTTCCCGCCGATTTCGTCGATCTCAGCGCGGAGTATGTTCACTAGCAGATGGTGCTTTGCGATGAGGTTGTGTGTGATTGGTGTGTTCGCGGCCTCTGGGCTGAAGTTGAGCACGACTTTGGTCTTCAATTACATCGCCTCCTTTTCCGTTCGGACATCCAGTGCCTTGAACACCCTGTCCATCGGCAAGCTCTGGACCGGCCTTTCCATCATGAACTCGCCTTTCTGAATCTGGCTCTTGAGTATCTGAGAGATTTGTCGCGCCTTGTACAGACTCGACAGGGATGATGTGGGGATATGCTTTCCCTTCAGCTCGATCTCACCTGACCTCAACTCGGCGTATGTGATCTCCTTCAGCACCGTCCTGGACCGTGCGGGCTGGCTGTAGTCGAACATCGCCGTCACGATCTGGTCGTCCGTGATTGCGCACGCCCTGGCCATCTCTTCGTCCAGGATTGGTATTGGGATTCCTATCCCCAGGCCAAGGGAAGTGCCGTATCTCGTGAATGTGAGGCCACGCAGGAACTCAGAGGACATCTGCTTGAGGTCCCCGATGACAGCTATTGACCCAGCGGCCCTCTTGGGAACCCCCGCTGGCGTTCTAGGCACCCCAGGATTGAACTGTGTGCCCTCCCAAATCACGAACCCCTGTGCTCCGCCAAGGAATATCCGCGTGCCGATCCCGATGCTCCTGTAGTACGGGTCGTTCAGCAGCGGCGACAGCTCTCCAGCAGAGCTGTAGGTGGCGTTGCCGTACTCAGGCAGCAGCTTCCCCATGTACGTGTATAGAGTCCTCGATCCAGAGTTGGTCGCGACAGCGTAGTTCTGATAGCAGTTCCTGACGTTGAGCAGAACAGCCTGGTTGACCGTCTTGAGGCTCACATAAGTGTCGATTTCCTTCTTCGGATAGCAGTCAGTGCCGTATGCAGTTGCCTTCAGCCTGACAGCTTTCCCTCTCACGAGGTCCTCAATCACGTGCGCCCCTCCGTGCATCATATTGTTCGTGTCGTCCAGCTCCGTTGCGCCCAGGTATGCATCCACTGCTGCGAGGCCAGCATACGCAGGTATCCCGTCCATCCAGACCTTCTGCATCTTGATGGGAGGGTCTGAGTGGCCGAAGTTGAAATAGGCACCTGACGAGCACATCGCGCCGAAAGTGCCTGTGGTGACAATATCGACGTCCTTCGCAGCCTTCTTGACGCCGTTCGCCTTGACGTACTCCTTGAATTCTTGTGCTGTCATCACGACGACGTCTCCGTTCATGGTCTTCTTTCGGATTTCGTCGTAGCTCTTCGACACTGCCTTCTGCTTGGGTCCTTTCCTTCTTGCGCTCAGACTAGTCCCTCCTTGTATGCCAGCTCAGCGTTGAGCACGGATCCTCCCGCTCCTCCCCTGATCGTATTGTGAGAGAGAAGGCAGAATCTAAGACAGTCCTTATCCACTCTTATCCTGCCGACCGTTAAGGCCATCCCCTTCGCTCTGTCTGGAGTTCCTGCGTTGGCGTCTAGCAGGGGCTGCGGTCTGTCCTGCTCCTTCCTGACAATGATCGGTCTGTCGGGTGCGCTCGGCAGCATGAGCTTCTGCGGTTTCGCCTTGAAATCCGCCAGAGTGCGAGCGATTGACTTCGCATCGGGCATGTTCTTGTCCCTTATGAAAACTGTTTCCAGGTGGCCGTCTCTCACGTTCACACGTGCACAACTCGCCTGGATGTTGATTGTCGAGTCGACGAACCTCCCGTTCTTATAGCTCCCCAGGATCTTCTTGCCCTCGGCGGTCATCTTCTCCTCCTCGTTCTTTATCCATGGGAGGACGTTGCCGAGGATGTCAAGAGAGGCGACTCCTGGGTAGCCCGCTCCTGAAAGCGCTTGGTAAGTGGCTACGTCGATTTCTCTGAACCCGAACTCGTCCACCAATGGCTTTAGGCCTAATGCCAGCCCCGTCACCGAGCAGTTCGCGTTGGTGACGATGAATCCGCCGTTCTTCCTCCTTTTCTTCTGGACCTCGACGGAGGCGAGATGGTCGGGATTTATCTCTGGTATCAGAATGGGTGTGTCGTGTTCCATCCTGTGAGACGCAGCGTTGGAGAAGACGGCCATTCCGCGCTCAGCGCACTCATCTTCGACGGGTCCCGCGACGTCCGATGGCAGGCCGCTGAACACGATTTCGACGCCCTGTTTTCCCAGTGCAGCGGGATTTGTGCTCCTGATCGTCTCTTTCCCTATTCGTGGATTCGTCTCGACGTCACTGAGTTTCCAGACGTCCGCGAGCTTCTTGCCATTTGACCTGTCGGAGGCGCAGTATGCAACGACCTCGAAATAGGGATGGGCGTCAAGCATGTGGGCGAATCTCTGCCCGATCATTCCGCTGGAGCCGAGTATTGCAGCTTTTCTCTTCGTCAATTCATCTCACCTCGAAGTACTTCTTGTCCGATTCCATGATCTTCCCGAATCGCGTTGGGTCCGCATCCAAGGATGCCTTTCGGAGCTCTCTCGTGACCGTCTCCATGTTCGCTATCATCTGTCTAGTATGCGGATTGAGAGCTTGGATGTCGTGGTAGACCCTCTTGCTCTCGCTCGAAAGCTCTCTTGCCATCCGCGACATCCTGCCGAATGTGGGTCCCAGAACATCGCCATAAGCGGATATCTCATTTCCCGATCTGGCAACGGTCCCCGCGAAGATCAGCGTGCACAAGTGCGACAGTCCCAATACATATGTCATGAGCTCGTCGTGCCTCTCCAGGCCTACGATGCTCACTCTCGCGCCTGCTTTCGAGAAGAGACTCGACGCTTGTTCATTGGCCTTCGGGCAACCGCAGTCGCAGATGATGACATTCTGGTTCCTGGGTGTAGGGACTCTTGACCCGAACATCGGATGAACGCTTGTCACAAGGAGGCCCTGCTTTGCCCCTCGGCGCAGGTTTCCGGATATGTGAGACTTGACGCTGCACAGATCGAATACGAGCCCTTCAGGCCGACTATCCAACACGGCCTGAAGCTCTTCTTGACATGTCCCTGGGGGACTCGCCACGACCACGATGTCGGCCTTGCTCGCCGATTGTTCGAGAGACTTGACGCTCTTGTATCCTTCCAGCTTTCCTCGGGGATCCCAGATGAGGACCTTGGCTCCTCGGTTGGACAGGAATCGGGAGGTCCACTCACCCATTTTCCCCGCTCCGCCGACGATCAGAGCGATCTTGCCTTGCAGATGCCTGCTCTTGCTGCCTTTCTGGACTCTGACTGAGCCCTCGATTAGAGTTCCTGCTAATCGGGACGCAATGTCCTCGTCTATCCCTAGAGATGTCGCGTTGCGTACGTACTCCGTAATCACTATCTTCTCACGAGCGTGGTCTCTGACCTGCAGTCCATCCTTCTCCTTGACGAGCCCAACCTCCCTCGCGACCTCGAGTCTTCGGGCCACCGTCTCGAGCAGCTCTGCATCGAGCGCCTGGATCTCATCCCTGAGAGTTTCGAGTTCGTGCTTTGTCATGCAAACCCTCCTTGGAGCATGAGGTCCAGGATCACGGCGGCTGCAGAGTTCTCTACGACTGGAACTGCCCTCGGGACGATGCACGGATCGTGCCTTCCCTTGATCTCGAGCTCGACCGGTTTCCGATCAACTATGTCAACACTCATCTGAGGTCTGGCGATTGAGGACGTTGGTTTGAACGCGATTCTGAACTCGACGGGCATCCCGTTCGAGAGTCCGCCAAGGATGCCTCCTGCATTGTTCGTCTTGGTCACGGTCCTGCCGTTTCTTATGATGTACTGGTCGTTGTGCGCACTGCCTCTCATCGACGCGCACTTGAAGCCCGAGCCGAACTCAATCCCTTTCACTCCCGGAATCGAGAACATCATCGCGGCCAACAAGCTCTCGATCGACCCGAAGAACGGCTCTCCGACGCCTACTGGCAGGCCGATGACAGAGCACTTGATGACCCCTCCGACGCTGTCCCGTTCCTCATGAGCCTTGACAATCTCCTCCTTCATCTGCTCAGCTGTGGCTCTGTCTGCGCACCCGACCGGACTTGCTCGAACAACCTTGTCCGCAATGCTGAATGGCACATCCTTCTTCAGGACTACCTTCCCGATCTGAACGGTCTGCGCAAGGAGCGAGACGCCCTTCTTCTCAAGGACTTGGCGTGCGATTGCCCCTCCAATGACGAGTCCCGCGGTCATCCTTCCGGAGAATTGCCCTCCACCTCTGTGATCTTGGTGTCCACCGTACTTCACGGTGGCGGGGTAGTCCGCATGACCTGGTCTGGGCACTCTCAGGAACGCATCGTAGGCCGAGGAATCCGTGTCGATGTTTCTCACCAGACCGACGATTGGGCCTCCGGTTGCTTTGCCCTTGCGCAAGCCAGAAATTATCTCGAGCTTGTCGCGCTCTATGCGGGATGTTGATATGGCTCCCTTCCCGGGCGACCTGCGGTCGAGCTCGGCCTGAATCACAGCCTCTGAGATCCTGGACCCCGCTGGACAGCCCTCTATCTTGGCACCGACGCAAGGACCATGGCTCGTGCCGAATATCCCAATTCTGTACCTGATGCCGAACTCGTTCACCTTCTCACCTCCATCCGGCAACCGAGCTGATGCATGTCCCTCAGGAATCCCGGGTACGAGACATTGAACGAATAGTTGTCATCTATCCTCGTCTCGGAGCTGGATACCAATCCCGCAATCGCTGCGGCCATAAGTATCCTGTGGTCTCCCTCTGTCTGGACGGTCGTCCCGTGCAACTTGTCGCCCCCGACGACTTCGCAGCCGTCGTCCCTCGGGACTATCCTCGCGCCCATGTCCCGCAGGAATGTCGTCGTTGTCGCGATCCTATCGCTCTCTTTCGCTCTGAGGTTCTCTCCTCCTTTGAGAACAGTCCGTCCAGACGCTACGGACCCCAAGACCGCAAGGATTGGGAACAGATCCGGAGTGTGTCTCACGTCGATCTCGGTTCCCTTGAGCTCTCCTCCCGAAACCTTGGCGGAGTCCTTTCCCAAGGACACTCCAGCTCCGAAGGAACGGAGGTGCTCCAGGATGGCCTTGTCGCCTTGTGGTGAATCCAAATCGAGGCCTCTGACAGTCACTTCCCCGCCAGTGATTGCTGCGGCGACTAGTGCGAACGAAGCGGACGAATAGTCCCCCGGAACGGTGTAGGTCTCTCGTGTGAGCCTTTGTGTCCCTTTGACGAAGAAGCGCTGATCCTTCTCGTCCACATCGGCCCCGAACTCGCGGAGCATCTGCAGAGTGATGTCAACATACGGTCTGGACCGAAGCTGTCCTTTGAGAATGATCTCGGTGTCTCCGCTCTTCTGAGAGCACGCAATCAAGAGAGAGGAGACGAATTGGGAGCTGATATCCCCTGGAACCTCAGCTCGGTTCCCGGTGACAGGTCCGGCGATCTTCAGTGGAGGTCTACCTGGGTTCCCGAGGTATTGGCACCTGGCGCCAAGCTGCGATAGGGCTTCTACGAGCGGGCCCATCGGCCTCCGTGCCAAGCTCTCATCGCCTGTGAGCGTCGTCTCTTCTGGAAGCAGCGACGCGATGCCCGCAATCAGCCTGATGGTTGTGCCGGAGTTCTTCGCATCTATGACTCCCGGGGCTCGCCTGAACTTGTCGCAGTGGATGAGGATCCCCTTGGAGTTGCTCCTGAACTCCGTGCCGAGGACGTAGAGCGCATCGAGGGTGGCTCTGGTGTCCTCTGACATCAGCGGGTTGATCAGAGAGAAGTGGGAATGAGTGAGCGCTCCAAGGACCATTGCCCTGTGCGTGTAGGATTTCGACGGAGGAGCTGTGATCGACCCCTTCGCCACGGAAGATCTGACTACAATAGACGTGGGACCACCTCCCTTGCTGGGGTATCATTTGTGTGCGCCCTGAGGAGGGAGCCCTCTTCTTTCTGGAGAGCTTTGAGGATATCTCCCACTTCCGCGCGGTCACATATGATCGCGGTTGCGGGTCCGGTTCCCGAGATTCCAGCAGCCAGCGCTCCATTCTTTCTGGCGATCTGTGCGATGTCCTCGGAGACATCGAGCACCTTCGAATAGGCTCTGGAGTTGACCTCAATTGCTTTCAGATACTCTCCGCTGAGCGCGAGTTTCAACGCCTTCTCGACATCCTTCACTATGGGACTGAAGTCAAGTCCTTTGACGCTCGCCTTCGATATTCTTCGGTCGGGGACGTGAAGGATGATCTCCAGGTCTGGATCCATGGTCCCCCTGTGCAACACGGTGAAGCGCTTGTTGTCCGTGACCACCGCCCCTCCGAAGAAGCAGGCGGACGCATCATCGAAAGCTCCTGTTATTGTCACGCCTGCTCTCATTGATTCTTCGATGCCAGTCAGGATCATGTCCGTGTCAGCGAGATCCGCGCCAAGCGCCCGCGCTGTTGCGAGCACAACTGCGTTCGACACCGCGCTGCTGCTCTTCAGACCTCTGGAAATCGGTATGTCAGATTGGATACGGACTTCGCCGGTCACGTCTGAATTTCCAAGTGCCTTCGTTGCGACGGCGCGGGCACACCCCGAAATCAGGTCGTTCCCTTCGTCCGACCCTCTGAGAACGATGTCACCGTTGCCTCGTTCCAGCTCGACGATCGCGTCGGCTTCGAGAGTTATCCCGAAGGCGGCACCCTTGCCGGTCGCGATTGCGTTGACAATAGTTGCGGCTCCTCTGCATGCTGCTTTGCCGATCATGCCAACGCCCTCCTTGCAGCTTCGCGCATCGTCTCCACTCTCGGCTCGAGGCCGGTCCAAATCCTCAACGATTCGGCACCTTGCTGTACCAGCATCTCCAGACCACCCAGGACTTTGGCCCCCTCTCGTTCCGCAGTCTTCATCGCTGCTGTGACCGGTGGGTTGAATATGATGTCAACGAACACCGACCCAGGTCCGAACAGTGCGGCTGTGATTGGGTTGCCGGGGACCCCCTTCATGCCGACGGGGGTGCAGTTCACGATAAGGTCGAAAGTCCTGCCCGACTTCCAGAGCCTCTTCAGTGACTCCGATTTCGCTCCGAAGGTGCGGGCGAGTTCGTCTGCCCTTTTCTTCTCTATGTCAACAATGGTGATATTCGCGTCCCGTTGCGAGAGCAAGTAGACGACCGCCCGCGCAGCCCCGCCCGCTCCCACTATGAGCGCATTCGTGTCTCTCGATACTACTATTTTTCCGTCAACAAGGCAGGAGAATCCTTTCACATCAGTGTTTTCTCCAACAAATGACTTGCCCTGGAACCTGATCGTGTTGACCGCGCCCGTCGCCCTAGCGGGCACCTCTTTCTTGTCGCACAGGTCATATGCCCTTCCCTTGTGCGGGACGGTGACGTTGACTCCTTCGAAGCCCAAGTCCCTCAACAGTGAGAGCGCTCCTTTGGAGAATGTCCCCGGTTCGAAGTCCATCGGTAGATAGGACCCGACGAGCCCCAAGTCCTTCATCGCTGCCTCCTGCATAGGCTTGGAAACCGAGTGTGAGACTGGGTGGCCTACCAGACCAAGGATGGTGCGCTCTCCGTTCAGGAGGTTGCGCTGGGTCGCAACTTCTAGCTGTCCTGGCGCTGCTTCTTTGCCAGCCAGGCAGGCAAATACCATGCACGAACCGATCCTGTCTGCGAAGACTCTTGTCAACTGGCCTTGAATCCCCATTCCTATCAGTACGTATCTCAACCTTGTCTTTGAGAGACTAGTTCCCAGTCTTGCGAGCATGAGCGCGTCGTGGGCGTGTTCGCAAGGCATTGCAACCTTCGCAATGTCGCCCATCCTCGCCGCGTCGTGAACGTGTCGCTCGATTGTTGCCCTGCCTGTCGGTCTGGCCAGATGGACTGATGTGATGATCTCGGAGTCCCAATCGGAGCGTGCCACTTTCTCGAGTAACGCTCGATCATTCGCGAGCTCGAAATCCACATACTCGAAATCCGCCTCAAGCGCGGCTGTGAGAATCGCCTCTCTTCGCGCACCAGTCAGGGCGGACCTGCCGCCCTCCTTCCTAGACCTTAGCGTCGCAATGGCTGGCCCGTGCGCGGCTCTCCTAGCCTCTGATACGAGCTCTGGGCCAAGCCCTGTGAGGTGATCTAACCTGCACTCGACGATGTCAGCGCCCTCTCTAAAGGCGGTCTTTGACGAGTCCGAAACTCCAGCAATGCTTCCCTCAACGAGAGAAGCAACTATTTGGGTCATCTACTTCTCCCGTATGGTCTCCTTCACATACATACCGAAGTGTCTGCCACCTCTCTCCAGCTTCAGCAGTATTGAGTCTCCGAGCTTGAGCTTCGAGACAGAGACTATCTTGCCCTTGGAGTAGACTCTGATTGTCTCTGCGTTCTGAACTATCGTCGAGAACCGTTCGCCGTTGACGTCCGCTTCGATCAGGAGCAGAGGCCTGCGTTCGACCTTCGTTCTTCCCACGACGACCTTCCTGGTATGACCGTCCGCGCCGACGACGAGCGCCTCGTCCCCTCCCATCAGCTCTGAGAGGTATCTCGTGCTCCCGTCCGGCATCAGCGCGTAGGCGTGGACAGGGCCAGCATTCACCCTGAACGGTCTCGAGGCTGCGTATTCGGACTCGACGGTCTCCGAATGAATGAGGAACAGACAGGAGGACTGGTTCCCGATCAGCATTCCCTCGCCGACATTCAGCATGGAGCAGGTGTCTATGCAGACCCTGTCTCCGAGTCCGAGCTGCCTCAGAGAGGTGATCTTGCCTTCTCTGAGGTCTAGTCTTGGGGATGAGTCCTCGAGCAGCTTCCTGAGCTTCGACAGCTCGTCAATCTTGTCGGGGACAAACAAGACGCCGTCAGCTCCTCGCTCCATCGTCTCGAAGAAGAGTCTCGCCTCATGAGCGGTTTTGGCCAGCATCAGCAACTTGGAGCCGGATCCCTGGAAATGGACAATAAGATTCTCGAGTGGAATCACTTTCCAGTTCTTGGCCGATATAACAACGGCCGTCGCCTTGTCCGCGAGCTTCTTCGCCTTCAGCTCGTCATCTTTGGTCTTGAGCTCAACCAAGGTTCCGACCGGTTTCCCATCTTCTAGGAATTCCTTTCCTTTCAGCGTGAGTGCTCTGAACCGACCAAGGCTGGTGAACTGATTATCTCTTCTGTCCAAGACGACTGTGTCGAAGCCGTTCTCTAGTGCTGAGAGAACGATCTTCTTCCTGCTGTCACTGCCGGGCTGGAAAAGGGCGCCAACCCAGATCTGGCGGTCAATGATTGGATCACCGCCTATAGTCATCCTGAGGCCGCATGCCCTCAAATACTATCCGTCCAAGGGCCTTCGTGATGCCCACTACGTCGTCGTGCTGGAAAACGTTCCGTCCTATGGACACGCCTCTGGCGCCAGCTTGCATCGCATCGTAGACCATGTTGAGAAGGTCGGAATCGGATTTCATCTTCGGCCCCCCGGCTATGACCACTGGTATCGGCGTGCCTCGGACGACCTCCTTGAATGAATCGATCGAGCCCGTGTAGTTGGTCTTGACAACATCCGCCCCGAGTTCTGCGGCTAGCCTCGCGCAGTGCTTCACTGCTTCTGGGTCGAACTGGTTCTTGACATTCGGACCCCGAGGGTAGCACATTGCCAGCAAGGGCATGCCAACCGCCCGGCACTCGTCCGCCACCATGCCGAAGTCCGCGACCATCTCGTCCTCCTTTCCACCGCCGATATTGCAGTGGATGGATATCGCATCGGCCCCCAATGTGACAACGTCCGATACGCTCGCGACGAGCCTCTTGTAGTTCGGGTCGGCCGATATCGAGGTGCTCGCTGAGATGTGGACAATCAGCCCAAGCTTGTTGCCGACAGCAGGGCCAACATATGGGACCAGGCCTTTGTGGATCACGATCGCGGAGGCTCCGCCTTCCGCGATCTTGTCGATCGTACCCCTGATGTCAGCTATCCCCTTGACCGGGCCCATCGAGATGCCGTGGTCCATGGGAACTATGACGGTCTTCTCGCTTTTCTGATCGAAGATCCGTCTCAGCCTGATCGTCTTTCCAACCATTTGCTCACCAAACACATGCCGTGCTACTTCTTGTCACTGTGGTCGCCATGCAGCCGGGTATATATTTCGCTTGCTACTGGATGGCGGTGCGAAGGCGTACAATGGACGCAATATTAATCTATTACTGTACACATCTAAGCATCGATTATCATGTGGGACAAGATTGCAAACTACTTCGAGAAGTATCCGTCCCAAGCGAAAGTGGCCAGATACCTCCTGAAATACGGACTGCGTATCGAGAAGGACCAGGTTCTATGCGGGGACGTTCAGATTGCGGATTCGGCCCTTGCCCGAGCTGCAGGCGTGGATAGACGAGTCGTGAAGTCGACGATCGAGACGATAAAGGGGGATCCCACTCTTCTCAGGTTCTTCTCCCAGCTCCTTCCGACGAATCATCTGAAGAACGCCGCATCTGCGATGGGGTGGAGCGCTATCGAGATTGTCCCTATGAACGCTCACGAGCCCGGAATAATCGCAGCGGTCGCGGACATTCTCCAGAAGGGGAACATCAGCATTAGGCAGGCGATTGTGGACGATCCGATGACCTCTGAGGAGCCGAAGCTTTTCATCGTGACAGAGAGCCAAGTTCCCTCTGAATTGATACCCGCCATCCGACAGGCCAGGGGAGTCAAGGGAGTCACCATATACTGAGACGCTTCTGACTCCATCGGGTTTCGCCTGATCTCATGAGTGCCCTCTCTCGGAAAAGCGAGGCTACCGAAGCATACTTGGCCATCGGCACCGCGATGGCTTCGATCTCCTTCGCTTCGATATTCATCAAGTGGAGCGAGAGCACGCCGTTCGTGATTGCAGCCTATAGACTTGCTTTCACTTGCGCCATGCTCTTCCCATTTCTTCTGTGGACCAATGGTTTCTCAGAGATCCGGAAGTTCAATCGGAAAGAGGCCCTGCTGGTACTCCTGAGCGGAGTCGCGCTCACATTCCATTTCGGGCTGTGGATCGTCTCCCTGACACTCACACTGGTCTCGACGTCGGTCATTCTTGTGACTTCTCATCCAATCTTCGTCGCTGGAGTCTCGCACTTTCTTCTGAAGGAGAAGGTAAGGAGAACCGCGGTCGTCGGTATCATCATAGCGTTCTCGGGCGTGACTTTGATCTCCTTGAGCGACTACTCGCTAGGCTCGGACACGCTCCTAGGAGACCTCATGGCACTTCTCGGAGGCATATGCGCTGGCATCTACTTCCTGTCGGGTCGAGTTGCGAGGCAATCCGTCGCGGTAGGTCCGTACGCATTCTCAGTCTATGGCCTATCTGCTTTGCTTCTCTTTCTATCGGCAGCGATTGCTGGAGATAAGCTGCTTATCACAAATGGCAGAGAGATTACACTGTTCCTCCTGCTAGCATTGATTCCAACGATCTTCGGCCACACTATGTTCAACTATGCTCTCAAGAAGGTGCCAGCACACATCATCTCAACGAGCGTGCTCGGCGAACCAGTGGGCGCCTCGATACTGGCATATCTGCTGCTCCCAGGCGAGGTCCCAGGACCGTGGATAATCGTCGGTGGAGCGCTGGTCGTGGCGGGTCTGTATGTTGTGCTTCCGAAGGGCTATAGCACCAAAGATGACTTCGATGTCGTGGAGTAGTGCGCGCCCAGAGTCTTCGCTCATCAGCCCAGGTCAATCAGGAGGTCGTCTCCCTCCACCTTCGCTGCGAATTGGCTCGTGTCCTTCCCCCTCAGCTTCAGGAAGCCAACCTTCGGGCCTTGGATTGATTTTCCTGTCGTGAGATCGAACTTCTGACCGTGCTTTGGGCAGGTCACTATGTTCCCCTCGATGGTGCCCTTCGAAAGGTCTCCGTTGCTGTGCGTGCACCTGTTGGCAATCGCATAGTGCTTCCCGTTGACATTCGCCACTAGGATCTCCCTTCCTGCGACCATTATCATCTTCATCGAACCAGCTGGTATCTCAGAAGCCCTTGCGGCCTTTGTGTAGACCAATTGACCACCTGCTTCGAGTAGTTCTCATTTGTGGGATAATACTTGCCACTGACATTTCAGCTGCTAGGGCGCCTCCGTTTGATTCAAGGTGCGGGCTGATCCCTGACCTGTTTGTCCCAGGAAAAACCATAAGGCATGAAAGACCATTCCGATGTCTTGAACCACGATGACGCCAGCACCAGACTATTCTGACCTTCCTCCGGATGCAGTAGTAGTCTGTCCTTCCTGCGGTGCGAAGAACATGAGGACTGACAACCTGTGCAACAATTGCGACGCCAGTCTTAGTGATGCCAAGCTAGCGTTCTTGAAGGGAAGAGGCAAGAGAGTCCGAGAGATCATTCAGCGGCATCCGGAGTTGAAGGAGAAGGTCCTTGTGAGGCTGGGCATTTCTGACCTGCCACAGGATGACTTCTACGTCGAAAATGACGCACTGAGAGACATTGAATACTGGGAACAGAAGGCGGAAGTCGCTGCGAACTTCGAGAAAGCAGGGAATTTCGACGGGTCTGCACGTCAGTATGAAGATATGGAGCTGTGGACGGAAGCAGGGAGAGTTCGGTCCAAGAGCAATCAGACAATTCGGGAGCGAGAAATCGTTTTAGTCAAATGCGGCTACTGCGGGTCTCTGAACCCGCAAGGGACCCTCAAATGTAGCTCATGCGGTGGGCGAGTCTAGGGGAGTGAAGAGGAAAGCGGTCTGAGCCGAATCCTCCGATTTGTCCGAAAGACCTTAGATGGGAAAGGCGATTCTCACGCAGGACATGTCATGAAGTGCCCTGCGTGTGGAACCACAATCACCGGCAACTCTTCCTCTTGCCCCTCTTGCGGGAACGAGTTTCGATGGAATCTGCTTAGGTTCTGGACATCCTTCGTACTCTCTCCAATTCTCATCTTTTCCGGTCTTCTGTTGCTCTATCCATTTTGGTATCTTGGGGTCATGCTGTTTGCATTGGGCATATTTGCGATCTGGTATGCTCCGAATCTCTATCGTCGCCTACACAGGTAGAGGTGCGCCGGGAGAAGCCACAGGGTAGGAAATTGTGAATGAGGTATATCTCCGACCTAGAATGGGAAAAGAGAAAGGGGTTTGAGCCTCTCCTCGGAAAAGACCTCTATGTTGAAGTGTCCCCTCGCCTAGCCTGCATCGCGTTGCACGTTCTTTTGATTTGCCTCCGTTCGGGTTTCACTCTGATTGGGGTTCGGACATGCCTCTATTC
>Ga0315289_10000091_pt1 | contig 137923 bp, 120 predicted proteins | sample YL17G11_40_MG_FD_203452 | JGI IMG/M metagenome (GOLD analysis project Ga0315289, IMG submission 203452) | Sediment microbial communities from Yellowstone Lake, YNP, Wyoming, USA - YL17G11_40 | ecosystem: Environmental > Aquatic > Freshwater > Lake > Sediment | place: USA: Wyoming | collected... | reverse complement strand
GCCGAGTTGACCGCGGGGCGTCACGAGACTTCTTGGAACTGCAGCGAATTGCCCAGCGGTGTTTATCTCTACCGCCTGGAGACCGGCGCGGGGGCCTTGACCCAGCGGCTGGTCGTCAGCCGGTAGCGGCCTCCCTCACTTCCGGTTGCGATGATGTAGGGCGGCCCCGTGGGACAAGTCCCATGCGGGCCGCCGATTTCACTCTACATTTCGACTTAAGGCGGAGCGTGATAAACGGGCGGACCTGAAGGTCCGCCCCTACGTCACTTTTCGTAATCCTGGGCCAGGGTGGCCGTCTATAAGGTCGGTACGCGAAAAGATACGGGGTCGGTCAGGAGAATACCCCCGGCATCCCCAGCACGGCGATGCCCAGCTTCGCGGCGTTTTTTGCGAACTCCTCCAACCCGTCGGCGATGAGCGACCGACCGCTCTCCAGGGCGATGCAGGTCACACCCGCCTCCCTCGCCTTCGCCAGGGTATCCATCCCCACCGTGGGAACGTCGAAGCGGACGTCGTGATCCCGCCCGGCGGCCTTGGCCATCACCAGCCCCCCCTTGAACAGCCTGGAGTCGCCACGGGTCAATTCACCCGCCCGGGCGAGGCAGCGGTCGGACCCCTCCAGCGCCTCCACGGCCACCACGATTCCCCCGCGGACCAGAACCGTCTGGCCTATACCTGAGCGCGCGCATTCCAGCGCCAGGCGGAATCCCAGCCGGGCGTCCTCCTCCTCGACCGGTCTGGGCTTCCTCTTCGTCAGCGCCCCCTCGGGGGTGACCAGCTCCCGCAAGACCTCGAGCTGGCTGACCACCTCGAGCCCCCGCTCCCCCGCCAGGTCGGCGAGAGTGCGCATGATACCCCGGTCGCTCCGGTCCCGGTTCGCGAGCCAGAGCTTCATCGCCAGGGCGTCCAGCTTGAGCCCGTCGAAGAGCTTCCCCTTGACCACCTTGCCCAGCAGGCTCACCTGGCGGGCGCCGGTTCCGAGGGCGAAGTCCAGGATGCCGCCGACCTGCCCGACGCTGAGGACGACCGCCTCTTCCGCCAGCTCCTCCAGCTCCGGTGGAATATTCCCGGAGAGGCTCACCAGGTGGAGGCGTCCGCCCCCGGCCCGGTGGCTCCGGGCGGCCACCAGGGGGAGCCGGCCCGCACCGGCGACGAGGACCAGCGGTTCTTGCGGTTCGTAGCTCACGGTCGGGTGATTATAATCCAGCCGCGGTCGAATGGGAAATCGAGGGTCCGGGGTGGCTTGTCAGGCGCAACGTCTTATGCTAGCGTAGCCGTCAACATGAAGCGGATACTGCATTTACTCCTCCCGCTCGTCCTGGCCGGAGCCGCCCAGGCGAAGTTCATCGCCGGGGTGGTCCTGGACGCGGCTACGGGCGCGCCGGTGCCCGGGGCCGAGGTGACCATCCAGGAAGAGTCGGTACAGACCGACAGTCGGGGCGAATTCCGGATCACCTTCGAGGGCTTCGGGATTCTGAAGGTCGAGGCCGGGGAACGTTACGCCCCTTACCGACGGCCTTCGGGGCGCACCGAGCGGGTCACCGCCGCCCTCATCCCCGCCGTGGTGCGCCTGGGCGAGGTTCCGGTCTCCCTGGTGGATTTCGTCAGGGACTCCAGCTCCACGTCCCCGGCGGATCCGGACACCCGCTGGCGGTGCCGCTGGGATTCGCCGCCCCGGGTGTACGTCGAGCCGGACCTGGGAAAAATTCTCGACGCCGTCCGCGAATCCCTCGCCGGTCCCCGGCTCCCGGACATCGGCTCCCTCGAGTTCACGCGCTCGGCCGAGGACGAGCTCCGGGCGGACGTCATCGTCGGGAGCGCCACCGTCGTCTCGGACCTGGCGCCGACCTACGACCCGCGGTCCGGCAGGGTCGTGGGGGGCGTCGTCGGGATCCCGCCCGATGGTGATCCAGCCGAGCTCGGCCGCATCCTCTCGCGCGCCCTGATGCGGCTCTACGGCTTCAACCCCCTCGGCATGGACGATCCCCGTCGAGCCCTGACCGTCCTGGGGGACGCCCCGGCCTTCACCCGCCTGGACACCATCGCGCTGGCGGTGGCCCGGAGGTTGCCGGCGGATACCGATATGGCGTGGTACGGGCACAGGCTCCCCGTGGACCTGGAAGCGCGGCGCAGCCGCGTTCTCGCCCTCCCCTTCGTCCTCGCCTACGAGGACACGTACATGAGCCTGGTTGCGGCGGCCGAGGTGGAGGAGGCGCTCAACGACTACGGCCCCGACTTCCGTGTCGTGCTCCACCCCGATCTGATCGAGCTCGGAAAACTCGCCGAGGAGGAGCGGGCCGTGCCGGAACGGCTCATCCGGGAAATACCCTTCGGGCGCCAGGAGGCCGTCGCCCAGGCCCAGGAGGCCGGTTGCCGGTACGCGTTCTGGGGCGAGCTGGCCAACTCGGGGATGAACTCCACCACCTCGTTCTACGCCGTGGACGCCAAGACGGGCGAGTTCATCCTGGCGCTGGAAGGCGAGGTGCCCGACCGTCTCCATTTCCCCCGTTCCCTGTCCGAGGACGGCCTGGCCCTCGCGCAGGCCATCGAGCCCCGGGACGACGTCCAGACGGCGGACGGCGTCCTGCATCTCTTCTTCACCAGTCGGCACAACTCGACCTACGTTCACGCCCTGGTGGATGACTCCCTGGTGGCCGTTCTGCACGAGGACGCGGGCGATGTGAAGATTCCCCTCACGTCGGGACTGCACCGCGTGGAGTTCCGCTACTTCCTCCCCATGCGGCACCTGGGTTGCGTGGCGGGCGTCTTCGCCGGCGATCGGTCCTTCTCCGTGGAGATTCAAAGCGGGGCCGAATCCAGCGTGGCCACCCTCTACGGGATGAACCCCACCGAGACGGGGCGGGCCTGGAACTACGCCAAGACCAAGGTGATCGGGCCCACCGGCGAGGTCGTGCTCGAGGAGTCCCACGACCTCTACTCCGAGCGCAAGCTGTGGCTGGACAGCTTCAGCCTCATAGAAAGGCTGCGGACGCCGAAAACGCCGGTTCAGGACTGACCGCCGCCGGGCGGCTCGAACCGCCTGGATTTTACCCCGGTCGGCGTTTATAATGACCGCGACCCACCCGCCCTCGCGTGCCGGCGAGGGGGGAGTAAGACAAGGGGTTTAAACCCCTTGTTGGAACATGTCCCCTGCCACTAATCGGGAGTAAGCCGATGGATGATCTGCGTGACCGAATCGCCGATGACCGCTCGGGTGCGGAGTCGAAGCTCGCCCGCCTGATCCCCGGCTACCAGGGTTACAAGGAGCTCAAGACCCGCCGGGAGGCCGACCGCCTGCTGCGGGAGATCCTCGTTGCACGCCTGGATGGCCTGCGGGTCAAACTGCGCGAGATGATCATCTCGCTGACCAACAACGGTCTCCTCGAGCTCCTGAAGGCGGTGGACGCCGTGGAGAACCGCCTGGAGACGGTGACCGACGCCTTCCGCTACTCCGACTACGGCTACTCGGGAAAGACCGACCCGATCAAGGTCACGGGGGAAGTGCTGGACCAGCTCTACGAATATGACGAGGGGCTTCTGGAGAAGGTCGGCCGTCTCGTGGATTCGGGCGAGGGCCTGGGCACCGCCGGCGCGGACGCGCAGTCGGTGAAGAACGTGCTCCTCGCCTTCGACGGCGAGCTGAAGGGGTTCGCCGCCGTGGCCCGCGATCGGAGCAAGGTTCTGAGCGGCGTCGAACTCTAGGTGAGGGTCGCCGTCGCCAGCCTCGGCTGCAAGCTCTCCGCCTGCGAGGCCGAGGCCACCCTGAGCGCCTTCGTCGGGGCCGGGTATACGCCGGTGGAGTTCGGCGAGGCCGCGGAGGTTTGCGTCGTCCACACCTGCACCGTCACGGGGAGGGCCGACTACCGTTCGCGGAATCTGTTGCGCCGGGCCGCCGGGGTCGTCGCTCCGGGGGGGAGGGTCGTGGCCGCGGGGTGTTACGCCGTCACCGATCCGGACGTCCTGGCCCGCGTCCCGGGTGTGACAGACGTGACCCACCTCGCGGGGGCCGCCCTTCTGCGTGCGGTGGAGGGCGGGATGGTTGAGGAAAACCGCTGGCCCGAAACGGCCGGCGGTTTTCTGCGCCACACGCGGGCCTTCTTGAAGGTGCAGGACGGCTGCGACGGCGCTTGCACCTATTGCAAGGTGCGACTGGCCCGAGGGGAGGCCCGGAGCCGCCTGATCGCCGACGCGAAAGCGGCTCTGGAGCGTCTCGTCGCCGTCGGGCACCGGGAGGTCGTACTGACCGGTGTTCACCTGGGCGCCTGGGGAGCCGACGCGGGTCAAAAACTGACGGACCTTTTGGGGGCGCTCCTCGAAACGCCGGGCCTGGAGCGCCTGCGCCTGACCTCCATCGAGCCCGACGAGCTGTCCGCGGGGCTGGTCAACCTCATCGCCGCCTCGGATGGCAGGATTGCCCCCCATCTCCACGTGCCGCTCCAATCCGGTTCCGACGGCGTCTTGGCCCGGATGAACCGGCCGTACACCGCCGCGCGCGCCCTGGAAAATATCTGCTTCGCGAAGGGGCGCATCCCGCGACTGGGGCTCGGATTCGACGTCATGGTCGGCTTCCCCGGCGAGACCGAGGCCGACTTCGCCCGGACGGTGGGGGCCGTGGAAAAAACCGCGGGCTACCTCCACGTCTTCAGCTTCTCCCCCCGGCCGGGGACGGCGGCGGAAGGTTTCTCCGACCGCGTCCCGCCCCTTGTAAAAAAAGAACGCTCCCGCGTCCTCCGGGCGCTCTCCGCCGAGTTGGCATTTAATTTTGCCGGGGAAAATATGGGCACTCGTGTCCGTCTGCTGGTCGAGCGGCGGCGGTCCGATTCGGGCGCGCAGACGGGCGTCACCGGGAATTACCTGCGCGGCGAGCTCCTCGACGCGCCGGAGGGTCTCGGCGGGCGGATGATTTCGGGGGAGGTCGTCGGCCTCAACCCCGACCCGGTCCTGGCCCGTCCCGACCACGGCCCGGCCACGGTGCTGGTCCGGTATCTGGAGGTTGCGCCCTAGGACGGCGGAGTCGAAAACACGACGCGACTCCCGATCTCCGTCGTCTCATCTGCGGTTCCGCCGTTCTTTTTTGTAAAGCCCGCTCGACCGAACTGTAAGAGGCAAGCCCGTGGTCCGCGAAGAGAACCTCATCCTCGACGCCCGGCACCTCTCGGGGAACATCTTCCGCCTGGCGCTCCCCGCCGTGGGGGAGATGGTCCTGCAGACCATGGTGGGCGTGGTGGACACCATCATGGTCGGCCAGGCGCTGGGGAAGAACGGCGTGGCGTCGGTGGCCCTGGGCGGCGGCGTGGTGTGGCCGATTCTCTTCCTGTTGACCAGCGTGGGGGTGGGCACCACGGCGGTGGTGGCGCGCCTCTGGGGGCAGCGGGACCGTGACGGGGCGCGGTTCATCGGCGGGCAGTCCATATTAGTGGCCCTCGGGTTCGGCCTCTTTCTCTCCGCCGTCGGCCCCTTCCTCCTCCCGCTCCTTCTCTCGCTCTACAAGGCCGAGCCGGCGGTGATGGCCGACGCCACCGCGTACGTGCGCATCCTGTGCTACGCCGGCCTGCCGTGGGTGGTGACCATGGTGGGCGCGTCGGTGATGCGCGGCTTCGGCGACAACGTCCGGCCCCTGGTCATCACCCTCATCGCCAACCTGCTGAACGTCGGCTTCAACTACGTCTTCATCTACGGCCTGGGCCCCATCGAACCCATGGGGGTGGCCGGGGCCGCCCTCGGTTCCTCGCTGTCCATGACCGCCGCCGGGGTCGCCACGGTGGTCATCCTCTACTTCGGGTTCACCAAGGAGCGGCTGAAGGTTATCGAAACTGTGCGGCCGGACTGGTCCGCCGTCCGCCGCATCTTCCACGTCGGCACGCCGGCCATGTTCGAGCAGGGCGTTTTCCGCGTGGGGCAGATGGTTTCGGTCTGGATCGTGAGCCAGTTGGGGACGGTGGCCCTGGCGGCCAACCAGGTCGGCATCCAGGTGGAGAGCCTCTCCTTCATGCCGGGCTGGGGGCTGGCGCTGGCCTCCACGACCCTGGTGGGGCAGTACCTGGGCGCGGGGGAGCCGGAGCTGGCGGAGAAGGCGGGACGGCGCTCGGCCGTCGTCGCCCTGGTCCTCATGGGCGCGATGGGGGTGGTCTTCGCCCTCTTCGCCCGCGACCTCGTCGGGGTCTTCATAGACGAGAGCGCGACCGGGGTCAAGCTCCTGCACACCGGCGCCGCGGCCATCTTGCACTCCGGGCAGGGCTGGTTCGAGAACGTGCCCGCCCTCTTCCCCCCGGCGCCCTCGGGTCAGGTGCTGCCCACCGGCGCGGTGCTCATCACCATCGCCGCCCTCGAGCAGCCGGCGCTGGCCATCATGATGCCCCTGACCGGCGGCCTGCGCGGGGCGGGCGACACGCGCTGGACCCTGATTCTGGCCGCAATCGGCTTCTGGGGGCTGCGCATCCCCTTCTCCCTTCTGGCCGTGTTCGTGTTCAAGTGGGGGATAGTCGGGCTCTGGGCCCTGTCGGTGCTGGCGTTCTACATCCGCGCCGGGCTGTCCTACTGGCGGTTCTCCGGCGGCAAGTGGAAGGGGTTGAAGGTGTGAGGGTCTGCGGCTTCAGCTTCGTCCGCAACGCCCTGGCCAACGACTACCCCGTCGTGGAGGCGGTGCGGAGCGTCCTGCCGCTTTGCGACGAGTTCCAGCTCGTGGTCGCCCGTTCCACCGACGGCACGCTGGAATTTCTGCGGGCCGAGCTCGACGACCCGCGCGTGGTGATTTCCGAGGCGCCCTGGGACGAATCGCTGCGCACGGGGGGCAGGATTCTAGCCCGCCTGACCGACGTGGCCCTGGAACGCTGCACCGGCGACTGGGGCCTCTACGTCCAGGCCGACGAGGCGATGCACGAACGTTACCACCCGGCCGTCCGCGCCTGCATGGAGTACCACCTGGACAGGCGCGAGGTCCAGGGGCTCCTGTTCCGTTTCCGCCACTTCTACGGCGGCTACGGCACCATCCACACCGGGCGGCAGTGGTACCGCCGCGAGGTGCGGGTGATCCGTCTCGGCATCGCGGCTCGCCGAAGGCTGAAGTCCTGGGGCGACGCCATGGGTTTCCGCTTCCCCGACGGTAAAAAGCCGCGGGTGGTCTGGGCCGCAGACGCGGAGGTCTTCCACTACGGTTGGGCCCGCCCCGAGGAATCCTTCCGCGCCAAGCAGCGGAGCTTCGCCCGGCTCTACGTGCCCGACGACGCCGAATTAGAGGGACGCCTGACGCGGCCCGACGAGCCGATCTACAAAAACTCGCGCTACATCGTCCCCTTCAGCGGGACGCACCCGGCGCCGATGAACGCGCGGGTTTCCGCCGCACGAGCACCGCTTTTATCCGGCCCTTATACCGATACACCGGGTCGGCGCGCGCTGGAGTGGATCGAGCACCGCCTCGGGGTGCGCTTCGGCGAGCCGAGAAACTTTCGGCTTCTGGCGGGCAAGCCCGGTCCCGCCGGTTTTCCCGCCAAACCCCTGCCGTTCGATACACCGCCCACGGTGTGACCACCCCTGTTTATTCTTTCTCTCCCTTTTGTAAAAGGGCTTGTGAGGTTGGGGGTTGTGGCGGGGGCTTACGCGTGTCCCCTCTCCCTTCAAGGGAGAGCCTATGGACTAAGGTAAGGGTAGAGGCGTAGAAGCGGCGGGGATAGGAATCCCCGCCCTACATTCAGGGGGACCTGGGTGAGGGCTGCCTTATAAAACGGGCGGACCTGAACGGCGCGCCGTCGGTCCGCCCCTACATCATCGCAATCTGAATGGCCGGGCCATCCTTTTTACAAGCCATTCCTTCATAGACAGTAGACGTTCACGTAGAGGAAGCCCTTCACGTCGGGGTCCAGCCCCTCTTGGCCCAGGGGGAAGGCGATGGGCACTTCGATGTGGAACGAAAACCAATCGGTGACGCGGGCGGTGAACCCCGGCTCGAAGGTGATGGAGAAGACGCCGGAAGGCCCGAAGCCCTCCCCGGAGACGAGGGCGTCCCAGGGGGCCTGGTGGTACTCGGCGCCCAGGAGGGCGGTGAGGTAAAGCTCGTGCATGGTGAAGTTGGAGCGCCATCCCGAGAAAACGCCGGCGCGAAGGTTCCAGCCCTCGTGAATGTCGGAGTAGAGGTACGAGACGCGTCCGCCGACGTAGAACCAGTGGTCGTAGTATCCGACGTCCGCGCGGGGGCCGACGTTGAGGAAGCCGTTGAAGGCCTGGGCGACGTTGAGGACGCCGCCGCCCTTCACCTCGAGGCCGGTTCTCCTCCCCGCCGCCACGGGGGTGAGGAGGGCCAGGATGACTATGCCGGTGAAAACCCTTCGCATCCCGCATCACCACCGGGGCGCGCGAAAACGGCGCCCCGCCGGTGCCTGGTTGTAGTTGACCTACCTTTTCTGCTCGGGGGGCCGATGGGGGAACTTCGACTCCGGCCGGATCTCGGGTTTCGGCTCGACCCTGGCCTTCTCTCCGCCGCCGCTCCCCGGTTTCGCCAGGTTGCCCAGCGCGAGGAGACGGTTCTTGTACCCCTCGGACTTGCCCATGTCTATGAAGCCGTGGACGATCGCCTTCTCCGCGATGGTCAGCGACTCGGTCCGCACGTCGCCGATTATCTCGGCGGTCTCCTCGATCTCGGCGGACATGGGCGAGACGAGGTTGCCGTGGATCTTCCCGCCGACGACGCTGCGGTTGGCCTCCACCTCGGCCGTGACCTCGGCGGAGCGGCCCACGTAAAAGGCGTCGCACTTGATGGTGCCCTTGAAGATACCGTCTATGCGGAGGCTGCCCTGGACGGAGATGTTGCCCTCGAAGATGGTGCCCTCGCCGACGATGGAGTGCACGCCGGAGGATCCGCGGTCGTACTTTTTCTCTTCTTTGGTCATCAGGCCTCGCTTTACTGGGATGGCTGCCGTAACTCGTGGAAAAGATTATTCCTCTAAAAAGGGCGTGGGATCAATGGGTATGTCGTCCCGCCGTATCTCGTAGTGCAGGTGGGGGCTCGTGCTGGCGCCGGTGTTGCCGGAAAGAGCGATGTGCTGGCCCCTTTCCACCGTGTCGCCGACCTTGACCAGGAGCTTGGAGTTGTGGCCGTAGGTCGTAGTGTACCCGGAGTCGTGGCTGATGACGACCTTCAGTCCGTAGTGCCTGTCCTCGCCGGCGAAGACGACCACCCCGGCCGCCGTGGCGGAAACCGGTCTCCCCTCGTCGCAGGCGATGTCTATCCCGGCGTGCTTGTCATCCCCGGCGGGGATGAACCCCCGCGTGATCCAACCCCGGAGCGGCCAGCCCCGGGGGGTGGACAGCCCCTGCACCGCCGCCCTGGCCACGTAAGCCGCCAGCTCGCTGGTCCTCCCGGCCGCCGGACCGGTCGGGGCGTAGGTCGCCGTTTCGCCGGTCAGCTCCAGCGCCTCCGGTTCCTCACCCGGCACGTAGGGCACAGCCGAGGTGAGTATCCTCTCCGCCTCCGCGCGCCGCTCCTCGGCCAGGTCAATCCCCAGCATCCCGCGCAGGCGGCTGACTATCTCCTCGCCCAGGGTCACCTCGCGCTCGAGGTCCTCGACCAGCGTCAGCTCCCCCCGGAGTTCTTCGTTCTCCACCCGCAGGCGCTTGAGCTCGACGAAGTTGAACTGGTCCATCCCCAGGGTGATCCCGAAGGATAGAAGAACGGTGATGACGATGGCGGCGAAGGCGACGAGGGTCACCAGACAGGCGCCGACCAGGAGGACCTTCCTCTTGAGATCGGTCAGGAGGAATATCCTGTGCTTCCCCGTCGAACGGGGGACGATGTGGACTTCCCACTCTGGCTGTTTCTTGCCCAATGCGGTCAACGCGCGCGTCCGCGCCCGGGAAGACAGGGGGTTTAAACCCCTTGTTGTCTGCGGAGCCGGTAGCCTCTTACTCCGGGGACCGGCCGGTCAGCTTTTCGATGATCCCCGCCAGCTCGTCGGATGAGTAGTACTCGATGATTATCCGCCCGCGCCCCGACTTGAGGTGGCGGATCTTCACCTGGGTGCCGATCCGGCGCTGCAGCTCCTCCTCGAAGAGGACGAGGTCGGGGTCCTTGACCGGCGCCACCCGCCGGGATTCCGACGATTTACCAGGGGCATAGCTCGGTTCGCTCGGTTTTTTTACCCCGCTCCGGGGCTCGGTCTGAGTCTCGACCATCGTCCGATCGGCGATGAGCATCTCCAGCTCGCGGACGGTCAGGTCCTTCTCCACGACCAGCTCGCCCAGGGCCTGCGCCACCTCGGGAGGGTCGAGGGAAGCCAGGAGCCTCCCGTGCCCCGGGGTGATGAGCCCCGCGTCCAGAAACCCCCGGACCTTTTCCGGCAGCTTTAAGAGTCTGAGGGTGTTGGAGACGTGCTCCCGGGAGACCCCGAGCCCCCGCGCCAGCTCGGCCTGGGTGAGGCCGAAGCGCTCGACGAGCTCCTTCAACCCCTGGGCCAGCTCGATGGGCCGCAGGTCCTCCCGCTGGAGGTTCTCCAACAGGGTCAGGGTGAGCGCGCTCCGGTCGTCCACGGCGCGGACGATGACCGGAATCCGCTCGAGTCCGGCCATCCTCGCGGCGCGCAGGCGCCTCTCGCCGGCGACGACCTGGTAGCGGCCCTCCTCCCCGGCCTTGGGCCGGACCAGGATCGGCTGGAGGAGACCCTGGGCCCGGATAGAGGCCGCCAATCCCTCCAGGCTCTCGGGGGAGAAGAGCCGGCGCGGCTGAAGGGGGTTCGGCTCGATCCGATCGAGCTCCACCTCCCCCTCGGCCGGCACGGCTCGCCGAACCGAGGTCGTATCGGCCAGATTGCCCAGGAGGTCGTCCAACCCGCGGGCCAGACCGCGCCTTGGGTCCCGGGGGCTCATCGTACACCCGCCGGTGCGAGGAGCAGCTCCTGGGCCAGGGCGATGTAGCTCTGGGCGCCCCGGCTGCCGAGGGCGTACTCTATGGCCGGCATCCCGCGGCTGGGCGCCTCGGACAGACGCACGTTGCGCGGGATGACGGTCCGGTAAACTTTTTCCTTGAAATGCTTGCGGACCTCGGCCTCCACGTCGGCGGCCAGGCGGGTCCGCGGGTCCGACATCGTCAGCAGAAAGCCCTCGATCTCCAGGGGGTGACCGAGGCGCTTCTGAACGTACTCCACCGCCCGCAGGAGCTGGGTCAGACCCTCCAGGGCGTAGTACTCGGCCTGGACCGGGATCAAGATGCTCTGCGCCGCCAACAGGGCGTTGAGGGTCAGTATGCCCAGAGACGGGGGGCAGTCGAAGAGGACGAAGTCGAAATTTGAAAGCCGGTTCACCGCCTTGGAGAGCCGGTACGGGGCGTCCTTCGAGTGCAGGAGGTCGCGCTCGAGGCCGATCATCTCGGGTACGCTGGGGGAGATGAAGAGGCAGTCGGAGTCGGTGGGCCGGATCGTCTCCTCCAACTCGGCGCGGTGGAGGAGGGCATCGAGGACGGTGGGCCTGGAATCCCTCTCGAAGACGCCCAGCCCCGAGGCGGCGTTCCCCTGGGGGTCCACGTCCACGATAAGCACGCGCCGGCCCGCGGCGGCCAGGGAGGCCCCGAGGTTGATGGCGGTGGTGGTCTTGCCTACCCCGCCCTTCTGGTTGGCGATGGCTATCCGCCGGCTCATTTACTCCGCCAAAGAAGGCTGCGCGAGCGGTAGTCCTCGGGATGGGGGAAAAGATCCGCGTAGAGCACCCGGTTCCACCCCTCGGGTGCGGTCGTGCCCGGTCCGACCAGGGCGATGTAGCGGCCCCCCGTCGGTAGATGGGGAGCCGCCCTCCTCCACCCCTGGGCGGGAGGCCAGACGGCCCGGGAGAAGGCGGCCCGCCATAGACGATGTCTACGCGGACCTTCCTCTATATCTTCCAGGCGGGCGTTCTCGACCTCGAATCCCCCGGTCCTCCGGTCGGCCAGGAGCGCCGCCACCCGGCGTAGGAAGCCGGCCTTGCGCGTGTTGGACTCGACCAGCACCAGGTCGAGACCGGGTGCCAGGAGGGACAGGGAAACGGATACGAGTCCGGCCCCGGCTCCGAGATCGGCCACCGTTTGCCGGGGGCATAACTCGGTTCGCTCGTTTCCGTCACCGACCTCGAGGATCCGGGTCAGCGCGGCGGCGTCAACCAGGGCGTCGGCAAGGATTTTCACCGGATCGCTGGCGCGGGAAACCAGATTGACCCGGCGGTTCCACCGGACGAGGAGCTCCAGGAAGTCGGCCAGCGTTCCCGACACAGGAACGGACACCACGCTCCCGACGACCTCGAGGGCGCGGCTGAAACGCGGCGAGTCTAGCACACCTGGGGTCGAAAAGTCCACCGCGTCACTGTGTCCAGGACACGTCGGTCTCGAACTCCGGGGTGTTCGTCACCCGACGGATGAAATCCCCCCCGAAGGTGAAGATGCACAGGTCGCTGGTGCCCTCCTGGTCGCTCACGACGCAGATGTACTCCTCGTCGGGGGAGAAGCAGGGCGAGTATTCGCTCCACTCGTCACTCTCGATGATCATACCGTGCTCGGTGGGGGAGTCGAAGTTGCAGTAGGCTATCTCGGGGTTCCCGTGTATCATCACCTCGTAGATGACGTACTCCCCGTCGGCCGAGAAGCTGGGTTTGGACACGTCGCCGTCCTCATCGGTCAGGCGCCGCAGCGGTTCCACACCGGTCAGATCCACGGCGTAGAGGTCGTAGGCGCCCGGCTGGTCGCTCACGAAGGCGACGAAACGGCCGTCGGGCCGCACCACCGGGTCGGTGTCGTTCGACTTGGAGTGGGTCAGGCGCTCCGGCTCCCGGTCCAGGTCTTCCAGGTCGAGTGAGTATATCTCCAGGTCGCCGCCGGGGTCGGAGGCGTACACGACGTACCGCCCGTCGGGGGTCACCGAGGGCGAGACGTCCCGCGCCTTGTTGTGGGTGAGCTGGGTTACCTTGGGGGTGGGACCGGGCTCGACCAGCACCAGCTCGTAGTTCCCGTAGATGTTGGCCACGGCCACGAAGCTCTCCCCGTCGGGGAGCATGCAGGCGTCGAAGAAGGAGCTGGCGCCCCGGAGGGTCTCCGAGTCGGTGAGCACCTCCCGATGCTCGCCCTGGGGGTCTATCCGCATGACGTGTAACCCGCCCTCGTACTCCGTGGAGTAGACTATCTTCCCCGCCAGTTGGATATTGGGGCTGACGCTCGGTCCGCAGCCCACGATCACGGAGAGGGCGAGGGACAGGGGGATGAGCAGTTTTTTCACTCCGGCTCCTTCCCGGTGGAGGAGAGTTGCATCGCGGCCAGGGCCGCGCCGTATGCGACAGCGAAGCTCGGATCGGGCAGGACCCGCACCGGCAGACCCAGGGCGGCGAAAGCCTCCCGGAGCGCCGCTACGACCAGAGCGTTGTTCGACACACCGCCCGCCAGGGCCAGCCCTCCGTCCTCGGGCATCCCGGGACGTCCCGCCTGGCCTGCCAGGGGCAACATGCGCGCGGCGATGGAGAGCGCCGCCGCCGCGGCCAAGGCGCGCGGGTTCACTCCGGACGCCAGGTGGCCCACCAGCTCGCTCTCGGCAAAGACACCGCAGGTCGCCGAGAGGACCAGCCCCCCCGCCTCGTCGAGCCCGACCATTTCCCACTCTTCGAGTGGCAGCCCGATTCTCGACGCCGCCAGCTCGAGGAATCTCCCCGTTCCGGCGGCGCAGCGGTCGTTCAGGGCGAACCCCGCCGGGCGGCCGTCGGGCGTCAGCCAGAGGAACTTGGAGTCCTGTCCGCCGATGTCCAGGCAGGCCGCCGCGTTCCGGTCGAGGGCCCGGGCCCCCAGGGCGAGGCAGGTTATCTCGGTCAGCGTCCGATCGGCCCCCGGAACCAGCCGTCTGCCGTACCCGGTGCCCACGGTGAAGACCGGCCTTCCGTCCGCCGCCTCGGCGATGACGTCCCGGGCGGCGGATGCGAAATCCTCGCCGGTGGGCCTCAGGGCTCGACCTACGACCTCCCCGCCCGACCGGGCGACGGCCTTGGTGGTCGTCGAGCCGACGTCCACCCCGAGATGAAGGGTCGCCGTCACCTGGGTGTTGCCTGCGGGCACGGGGGTAGAGTAACATATTACAAATGCCTTGGGTAAGTGTGGAGGGCTTGTGGAACCCACCGGGACGGTACGACGTAGGTAACTAATTCCCTTTTCCTTTCATTACAAAGGACGCTCAGGAGGAATCATGCGTAAAGCTCTTCTGTTTGTGCTTCTCGGTTTACTGGCCCTGCCGGTTCTGGCCGGCGTGCGGATAGGCGTGCTCTACTTCGACGTCGCCGCACCGGACGACACTTACGACTACCTCTCCACCGGCATGGCCGAGATGCTGATGACCGATCTGGCCAACCAGCCCGACATGACCGTGGTGGAGCGGGAACGGCTGGACCAGGTTCTGGCCGAGCACTCGCTGTCGGGTTCTGGCGTCACCGACCCCGGGACCGCCGTCGAACTGGGCCGCATCCTCGGTCTGGACCTGATGGTCATGGGTTCCCTGACGGTGGTCGAGGGGAGCATGCGGCTGGACGCCCAGGTTCTCTTCGTCGAGTCGGGGGAGGTGGCAGGCGGCGTGCGGGCCGAGACAACCGATACGGGCGGCGTTTTCGAGATGGTGGACCTTGTCTCCCGTCAGCTCGTGGACAAGATACGCTCCCTGCGGTACGGCAAGGGGTATACCCCGGTGGTCTTCGTGGACCCGAACTCCGGCGCACCGCGCGTGGACGTGGCCTTCTTCGTGGACACCACCGGTTCCATGGGCGACGAGATAGACGTGGTCAAGCAGGAGATGCGCAAGATCGCCGTGAACATCGCGCAGGGCACCCCGGCCCCCGCGGTCCGCTTCGCCATCGTCGTGTACCGTGACCGCGGCGACGAGTACGTGACCCAACTCACCGACTTCACCTACGACATTCTCGCCGTCCAGGAGGTCATAGACACCATCTACGCGGGCGGCGGCGGTGACGAAGAGGAGAGCGTTTTCCGCGCTCTGGATGACGGCCTCAACGAGCTTTCCTGGGACACCGACCACGAGGTGACCAAGCTCGCCTTCCTCTTGGGCGACGCCGGTCCCCACGAGTACTCCGACGAGTACTACACCCTGGACGACGCCGTGGATGACGCCAACGACGTCGGGGTCTCCATCTTCGCCATCGGCTGTTCCGGCCTTAGCTCCTACGGCGAGGGCGCCTTCAAGCAGGTGGCCTTCGGCACCAACGGCTTCTTCGAGTACCTCTCCTACCGCCGGACTTACGTGGACGACTCGGGCCGCGTGGCGAGCTACATCTACGAGGGTGACCACGTTTACGACGAGGAGGCGGTCCACCGTGAGCTCGCGGATTCGGGCGTCATAGGCGAGGACACCTCGGTGTTCGACGTCGGCGTGACCCGGGCCACCGTGGCCGAAGAGGCTATCGAGGCCGGCGAGGTGGACAAGGATACGGAGGCGTACCACTCGGGCGGCGCCGTGGGCGGGGTAACAGCCTCCCCGACCTCCGTCTCCGACGATACCCGGGATCGGGCCGAGACCGTGGCCGCCGAGAGAGCGTATACCGGCGAAGTCTCCGGCACCGAGACGAGCGTGGACAACAACCTCGACAAGCTGGTGACCCAGGTGGTCCAGTCCAACGTGGCCAGTCGCAGCGGCGTCACCTACGACATGGGGCACACCCAGGCGCGCATCCAGGTCCGTCAGGGCGACACGGAGTACTGGATTCCGGTCACCGATTCCCGCCAGCTCGCGCGCCTCGAGGAGGCCGCCAAGACGGGTGAGACCGTCTGGCTGGCCGCCGGGGTCAGGGATACTGCGGGCGAAGAGGACGCGGAAGCCCCCATCGCCTTCCGCTCCGGATCCCTCTCCGTGTTGGACAGCTCCGCCGACGCCCCGACCATGACCCAGCGCTCCCTGGCCGACCTCGAGAAGGATCCCACTTACTACGAGAGCAACGGTCTGGGCGACGAGAACCAGTGGTCCTTCGAGGCCCAGGTTACGGCCATCGAGTACATGGAATAACCTTCCCTTCCGATAAGAAAAGCGGCCGGTTTCCGGCCGTTTTTTTCCGTTGCATCCCCCGCGGTGGTGGACTATAGTCTCCCGCGGGGGTGATCCTCGGCATACCAGTCAACTCGAAAGAAAAGGGCGCGTAACCGTTGCCGGAAATGCCGCAGACTCGTACCTTGCCGTTTCCGGTTTGTTTATCCCGACTCCCCCACCGGTCGCCCTCGGCATTTGCTCAGGCCCCTTCCCGTTCATTCCGGTCGTCCGCGGCCGCAAGCCCAGGAGGTGAGCGATGGTCCGAAAACTGCAATTCTCCAACGGAACCCTGATCCCCTCCGAAGAGGAATCCAGTCCGATCCAGATCTACATCACCCCCACGGCCGTCGAGCTCAAATCCCTGGTGGAGCGCTACGGCATAGACGCCTACAATCTTTCCTCAGCCCTGGACCCCGACGAGCTGAGCCGCTTCGAGTACGACACCGATACCCGCATCCTCTCGATGATTCTCAAGGAGCCCACCCAGTACGCCCCCGAGGACGAGTTCTTCTTCAAGGTCACCTCGATCGGTATCTTCCTCACCCCGGAGCGGCTGTTCATCGTCGCCCCCCAGGAAATCAGCCTGCTCAACGGCAAGCTCACCTTCAAGCTCGCCACCCTGAACGACGTGATACTGAAGCTGATCTACGAGGTGATCTACCACTTCCTCGGGCACCTGAAGGTGATCAATGTCGCCGCCGAGGATATCGAGGACAAGATCAGCGCCTCGATGGACAACAAGTACCTGCTGAACCTCTTCACCCTGGAGAAGAGCCTGGTGTATATCCTGAACGGCCTGCACCAGAACGCGATGGTGTTCGAGAAACTGCGCGTCAACGCCCGCCGTCTCGATCTTTCGGAGCGCAACGTCGAGATGCTCGAGGACATCTCCATCGAGAACAACCAGGCCCTCAAGCAGTCGGAAATCTACTCTAACATCCTCTCCAACCTTATGGACGCCCGGGTCTCCATCGTCAGCAACAACCTGAACATCATCATGAAGCGCCTGACGATCCTCACCGTGACGATCATGCTCCCCACCTTCGTAGTCAGCGCCTTCTCGATGAACGTCAAGATTCCCCTGGCCGAGCACCCCTTCGCCTGGCTCGTCATCATGGGGATCAGCGTCCTGGCGGCTGCCATTTTCCTCGTCATCTGGCGTTTCTGGCGCAAATGAGCGCCGAGGTCGGCAATTTCGGTAAGATACAAAGGGGGAGCCGCCGGCTCCCTTTGCTGCTTCAATTCCGCAATCATACCCCTACGGGGGAATGGCTCCCTATCGGCCGAGAAAAGGCCTTTCCCCCTTTACTCTGGTAGGAGGCTCAACCTCATAGGGCCTACGGTGAGGGCATTTCTCCCCTCTCCGAGGGAGAGGGGCCGGGGTGAGGAAAGGTTTTCCCTCTCCCTCTCAGGGAGAGGCACGCCTACGGGCAGGGGTGAGGGTGCGCCGATAAATGTCCATCTTGCGGCGTTTCCTTCCCCCATCTCCGGGTGGGAGGCCTGCGAGGCACAGGGATGGGGATGAGGGCCGCCTTAAAGAAGCGGGCCGACCGGTCGGTCGGCCCCTACGGAACCACGCGCCAATGTGTGAGGGTAAACCGTTCGATGACCCACGGCCTCCATTCCGCCAACGAAAAAAGGCGGGATTGAAGTCCCCGCCCTATATTTCAATCTACCTCGAACCGCACCTCGCCCCTTCAACCTTCCAGCGACGCTCATGCCTTCTGCCGGGCGGCCTCCAGCATTTCCTTGACCTTCATCAGCCGCGTCAGCGTCCCCCGCTCCCTCTCCCCCAGCTTGAGCCCGATGTAGCGGATGGTCTCCTCCAGGTTCGGGATCAGGATGTACTCCAGGGCGTTGACCCGCTGCCGGGTGAGCTGGATCTCCCGGGCCATCATCCCGATGGAGTTCTCCAGCTCGGCCAGGTTCAAGAGCCTCGGCAGCACCCTGCGGAAGCCTTCCACCGCCGAGTCCAGCTCCGGCGGCGTCGTCGCCAGCCCGTAGGCCAGCGCGTTCCCCTCCAGGGTCACCTCCAGGGACGGCACCTTGAGGTTCATCACCTGGCGGGTGGCGGTCTTCACCTCGCCGGTTACCTTGGGCAGCGCCAGGGCCGTGGCCGTGGTCTGCTCGTCCATGAGCGCCCGGGCGAGCACGAAGCCGGTCATGGCCCGCCGGAGCTCCTCCTCCACCTGGCTCCGCAGGCCCTTGGCCCGTTCGATGAGTGCGAAGAAACGCCGCAGGAGCTCGTCCTGCTTGTCCTTTAGGAGCTTGTGGCCGCGCCGCGCTATCACGAGGCGCTTCTTCAGCCGCATCAACTCCATGCGGGTGGCGTTGACGTCCAGAATCACGGGGTACCCCTTCCAGGGGTTCTGGGGACAAGAGGAGACAAGGGGTTTAAACCCCTTGTTCCACCCCTTGCCTAGGGAGAGATTATAGAGTTTTACCGCGCCGACAGTCAAGGATTCGCCCGGGGCGTAGCTCGCTTCGCTCGGTTCGCAGGCTTCCAACTTTTTTCTTGACCAACTCCCCTCCTTGGCCTATCATTTTCTGCCTGTAGGCTGAACCGTCTCTCCTCCTCCCCCCAAGGAAAGCCCCGGATGGTTCGGCCTACTCCCCCAAGGGGGCCGGTCTTTTGGCCGGCCCCTTTTGCAGGTAAAGCGTATTCGCCTGAGTTGTGGGGATGGCTCGACTCACTCCTGTCAAAGGGGGCCGGTCTTTTGGCCGACCCCTTTTTTATCCCCTCTCTCCATTGGGATATGCGCGTTTACGGGCCGGGGTGAGGGTTTGCGATGACGTAGGGGCGGGTCTTTAAACCAGCCCGCGGGCCGACCTGAAGGTCGGCCCCTACGAGTTTAAATGGTGGTTCGTGACGTAGGGGCCGGCCTCCACACCCGCCCACGGCGGCCCGTGGAAGAGCCGCCCTACACAATTATCCCTTCGTCCACTCTTGCCTACCGCGCGGCTCCGCCACGCGTCAACCGCAGAAGGTCGGGGTAGCACCGCGGGTTGAACAGAATGCTCGTCGTCCAGGCGCACTCGTAGGTGCACCAGCAGTGCCCCTGGGCGACGTGCCGCCGAATCTCCTCCGCCCGCTTCGACCACCAGAGCTTTCGCAGGTCCCAGTCCGCCTCGGCCAGGTTGCCGATGGCCGCCGCCGATTTTTTGCAGAAGTGCTCCCGCTGCAGCGGGTCGTCCTCCGGCGACCCCATCAGCGTCTCGCAGGGGTAGAGGTAGCCTGTCTCGGAGACCACCGCCGAGAGCGTCCCCCCGAGGCAGGGGATGACCTGCCGCCGCTGTTCCAGGATGTCCAGGATCAGCCGCCACTGGTAGCGTTCCTTGGCCGCCAGGAGCCCGAGCGTGTTCAGCGTGAAGTGGGGCAGCCTCCCCTCGTCCAGCGCCAGGTCCTTCTTTTCCTGGAAGGCGACGTAGTCCTGGGGGTCGAAAAAACCCTCCCATCGGTCGGGAGTGGTACCCCGGAGCATGTTCAAGACCACGTCGTCGGGCTCCAGCTCGGTCAGGAGCCAGTCGAAGAATTTTCCCAGGAGCGGCGAGTTCGAGCCGCAGATGGTGGTGACGGGCGCCAGGTTCAGCCGCCGGTGGCGCTTTTTCAGCTCCTTCAGCCCCCGCCACGTCTCCATCGCCCTGTCGAAGCAGCCCTCCACGCCGCGCAGCTTGTCGTGGACCTCCCGCGGGCCGTCCAGGGAGAGGTAAACCACGACCTGCAGGCGCGGGTGCAGTTTGAGAATCCGCTCGGTGGACTCGAGGATGCGGTCGGTGGCCAGGCCGTTGGTGGGTAGGGTGAGGTTTCTCAGGCCGGTGTGGGCGACGAAGAGGCGGCTGATTTCAGGAAGGTCCTCGCGCAGGAACGGCTCGCCGCCGGTGAGCGACAGCCAGAGGAGGGGGCCGGAGCTCCTCGCGATTTTCTCGAACTCCTCCAGGGTCGGCCCCGGCGCGGCCCGCTCCACCTCCCGGCCGTAGAAGCAGTGGCCGCAGCGGCAGTTGCAGCGGCCCGTCACGAAGACGATGAGCTGCAGCGGCAGCCCCGCGGGCTCGATGAACCGGCCCAGGAATCTCGCCGGACCGCTCATTGGCTGGCCCCGAGGAAATCCGAAGAGGTTTTTCCGAAGACGGCCCGCGCGACGGAAACCAGAACCGCGACCTCGGCCACCAGCGCCAGGACCGGCTGGGTGAGCATCCCCCGGACGGTGAACCAGAGCCCCTGCGTTTTTAATAGGTATAGCCAGAAGGCGGTCATCGAGAGGGGGCCGATGCACAGAAGTCCGAGACTGATCCAGAAGTAGAGCCCGAATCCGCCCAGGGCGAGGGCGACGGCGAGGTTGACGATGGTCGGGCCGGCGATGAGGTAGTTGAACACCGCCCCACTGGGCATGCCCACCGAGAGCGGCGGGAAGTGCGGCGCGTGGCCGTGCCACGTGTGGGGCTTCCTCGCCTCCCACGCCTTCCGGCCGCCAAGCCGCATCCGCAGGTGGTAGCTGAACATGTTCGCCACCTTGCGCAGGTAGTCGGTGAACAGGCGGCGGAAGCGGAACTCCTTGTGGTGGATGAAGTCCAGCCCCTTGTCCAAATGAAAGAGGGCGTCCACGGAGCCCAGCCGGTAGCCGATGTCGTAGTCCTCGTAGGTCTTCATCGAGACGTCGAAGCCGTCCACGGCGGCGAAGGCGTCCCGGCGCACCGCCATGAGCGAGGCCCACGGCGTGGCGATGATCTCCGCCATCGAGAGGTAGCGGTAGCGCAGGAAGGTGTTCTGGTAGCGCGAGAGGAAGTTCGGGTAGGGGCACTCCGGGGAGGTGATTCCGGCGACGCCGCCCAGTTCCGGCCGGTCCTCCATCCTCTCCAGGATGCGCCCGAGGGTATCGGGTCGGATGACCACGTCGGAATCCACGAAGACCAGAATCTCGCCCCGGGCGCACCGGGCCCCTTCGTTCCTCGCCAGTGAAGGCCCCCGGGTCGCCGCGGTGCAGACGAGCTTTGCCGGGAACCGCCGCACCTCGCGGACGGTGTCGTCCCCCGAGCAGTCGTCCACCACGATGACCTCGAAACCCGCCTCCGGGTGGCCCGCGATGGGAAAGAGCGGCGGGTCGTCCTCACCTTCGGCGGCGGCTCCCCGCACCCCCGGGGAATTGGAGAAAACCGCCCCCAGGACCTCGCCGATCAGGTCCTCCCGGTTGAATGTACAGATGATGACGGAGATGACGCGCATGTCCTACCCGGGGACGAGGGTCACGCGGCGCCGTTCGAGCTCGTCCACCCGGCGGCAGAATTCACGGAACTCGCCGTAGTCCGACGGCTCCACCCGCTGGAGCGGGATCACCGCCACCCTCCGCAAGATCAATCCGCCCCCGTCGTCGGGATCCCGGGTGACCTCCAGGAGGTAGCTGTTCACGCCCGACTCCACCTTCTCGGTGAAGAGGGAGTCGGCCGTGGGCGTGGTGCCTTCCGGCAGCGTGTAGTGCAGCTCCTCCAAGACGGCGACCATGCCGTTGACGTCCATGGGATAGGAGCGCTCGGAGCGGCTGATGAAACGGTTGGACAGGTCCAGGGAGTAGAGGACGGGGTCCAGAACGTACCCCGAGCCGCGGGGAACGGCGAGGTTGGGGGCGATGAACTCAACCGTGTAGCCGAAGGGCTTCGTGAGGTCCTCGAGGGCGGCTAAATCGTACCGTTCCAGGGAAGCGCCGGGGAAGAAGGAGTTGAGCTCCGCGTCGAGGGTGCGGCTGGCGGTCTCGGGATCGAGGTAGTTGACGCGGTTGCCGGCGGACAGAGCGTGGTAGGTCTCCTCCAGCGTGCCGCTGCCGCGCCCCGTCTCGTCGAGGTCCACCCGGACGACGATTTCGACGCGCTGATCCAGCGGGTCCCGCTCGCCGAAGCGCTCCATCCTCCGCGACGCGCAGCGCCAGTACGGCTGACCCTCGTACACCGGGGAAAGGGCGCCCAGGGCGACCCGCCCCAGGGAGAAATCCACCCACAGGACCTCCCCGCCGAGCGGCAGCCGACCGACGGCGTCGGTGAAATCGATCGGCGAGAAGGCCCCGGTGAGCATCGGGGTGTCCCAGCGGGAGCGGGTGAGGCAGATTTCCGGCTCCAGGCCCACCTCCCGGGCCAGGGCCATCCATAGGAGAAGCTTGTCCACGGGGCGCCCCGAGCGTGCGTAGTACGTCTCCCGCACCGTGTCGGGGAAGAAGATGCTCCCCGACCGGTCCTTGATCCGGGTCACCACGTAGCCGTAAAGCGCCTCGGCCTTAGATAGGGGGTCGTCCAGCCCGTCGGTCAGGGCGTGCGCCAGCTCCCTCACCTGAGCGTCGGGGACGAGGGCCTTGACGGCCCTCCCCCAGTACCAGTCGAAGAAGTCCTCCGGGTCCTCGATGGTCGAGAGCCCGACCACGGGGGAGAAGACCGCCAGGTCCGGCATCAGCCCCTCGCTGATGACGGCCTTCGAATCCCTGACCTCGTAGATATAAGCCACGCGCGGCTCGACCGGTATATCGGCGGAACCGTCCGTGGTAAAGCCGTCGGGCAGTCGGTGTCTTTCCACGCGGCCCGAGAAGTTCAGGCTGTCGAAGGCCGGTTCCATCCCCTCGGGGGCGGTCACCACGAATCGGCTGACCAGGAGGGGGTCGGAGTACTCGCGGAAGTAGAAGCGGTTGCTCCAGTAGTCCATCATGTCGTAGAGGGTCCGCACCTCCGAATTCTGGCGGTAGTAGAGGTCCACCACGGCCCCCGGGACGGCGCCCTCCAGGCTCACCGCCAGCCCCTCGTCGGTGGGAGTCAGGACCGTGGCGTCCAGGATGCGGCCGTCGGGGGTGTACGTGCGGGCGTAGATGACCTCGGTGTTCGTGGGATCGGGGATGATCATCTCCGCCCAGCGGTCCACCCCGGACTGGGAGAAGAACTTGTACACCCGCCTCTCGGTGAAGGAGTAGGCGAAGTCGGCCGTGATGTCCACCCGCAGGTAATCCAGCAGGCAGACCGCGTCCGACTCGGGGTAGTCGGCGGGCTCCGGGGTGTCCGCGATGAGCTCCTCCACGTCGGGCATGAACTCGTCCCGGGTGGCGTTCGATCGCCAGGCGAGGTAACCGCGCAGCCAGTCCTTGGCCGGGTACAGCTCCAGGGCCCGGCGGTAGAGCTCCCGGTCCAGGCGGCCCTCGTCCTCCTCCAGCGCCAGGGCGAGCTGGACGTAGCCGCGGTAATCGAACGGCGCGCGCTCGATGACCGCCGAGAAATCCGCCAACCGGTCTCCGAATCCCCCCTTCTGGTGGCAGCGGGCCAGCTCCAGGCAGGCATCCACCTCGGTGGGCTTGAGCTCCAGAAGCCGTTCGTAAGCCTCGGCGGCCTCCCGGTACCCGCCGGTGCTCTGTAGGAGGTCGGCCAGGTCGCGCCAGGCGCCCTGATGGTCCGGGGCGAGCTCCACCAGGCGCCGCAGGGACTCGATGGCCTCCACGGGATGCTGGTGCCGGCGCAGGAAGAGGCTCATCTCGTAGAGGGCGGCCATGTGGTCCGGCTCGGCCGCCAGGGCTTTCTCCAGGGCCTCGCGTTCCCGGGGGGTGATGTTCTTCTGCCGGTACAGGTTCGCCAGGGTGAGCCATACGCGGGCGCTTTCCGGGCAAAACTCCGCCACGGCGTTGACCCTCTCCAGGGCGCTCCAGTATTTACCCTCGGCGGTCTCGAGCTCGGCCAGTGCGAGCTGGGCCGGGACCGTTTCCGGCGCCGCCTCCACCACCCGGTTGTACTGGGTGCGGGCGCGGCCCAGACGCTCCTCGCTCCCGTCGGCGTCCAGGACCCAGCCCAGGACCAGCCGCAGGAGAACGCATTCGGGGCGGGCCAGGCGGGCCGTCTCCTCCGGCGCGGGCTCGTCGGACGGAAGCCCGCCCCTATCCTCGATGAGCCCCTCCAGCTCGGAGACCGCCAGGTCGTAATCCTCCCGTTGCGCGTGAGAGAGCGCCCGGTGGAAACGGCCGTCCAGGGAATCATCGGAGGCCGTCGTCGGCGGCTCGATGCGGAACCCCTCCACGCCTCCCTCGGAGACCTCTCTCTCCAGGGCGAGGTCGGCCCGGCACTCGAGACCTGCGACGGGACCGCCCCCGTCCCCGTCATCGAAGGTGGACAGGCAGAGCAGGAAGCCCCAGCCCACCGGGACGTGGGCCGAGCTCGTGGTGGTGTCCCGGAGGCATTTGACCAGAATCCGGTGCCAGCCGGCATCGGCGTAGAAGCCGGCGTCGTTCGACTCCACCGCCGGGTAGCCCGAGACCGCGTCGCGCTCGAAGACCTTTATCCCGTCCACCCAGACCTCCACCGAGTCGTCGCTGGTGCCCCCGAGCCGGTAGCGGCCGTCCCGGGGCAGGCGGACGTAGGTCAGCGCGTAGCCGACGCCTCGGGGGATGGGGGAGAGGTTGTCGAAAACGGCGTACCCCTGATAGGCGCCGCCGGGCATCTTCAGCCAGCCTTGCTCCCCGATCGCCGGGAGGTCGTAGGCCTCCTCGATTTCTTTTTCGGGCTCGAATTCCTGGTAGAGGTCCAGGCCGCCCGAGCGGATGAAAGGGGCGACCAGGAGCCAGTCGGTGAGGTAACCGAGCTCGGTCTCCAGCGCCTCGGTTCTCTCCGGGTCGCGGTCCTCCCGGGCGAAATAGAGGAGCCAACGGCGGGCGACGGTGCGCGTCTCGAAGGACGTGCCCCCGGCGTGCAGCACCTCCTCACAGACCGGCTCCAGCTCGTGGAAACATGTTGCGCGTTCGCTGAAGCGGACGACGTCGCGCAGTAGCGCCTCGGCCCGCGGGTCGGACGGATCGGCCTGGATGGCCCGGAGGAAGTGCTCCTGGGCCTCACCCTCCCGGCCTTCAAGGAGGGCTATCCAGCCTAGCGTCTCGTGGGCCGCCGGGTCGCCGGGATTCTCCCGGACGACCATCTCCGCGCCGTCCCGGACCGAGCCGGGGTCCTCCCCCAGGAGCAGGAGCTCCAGGGGGTCCAGCGCGTCCACCGCCGCGGCGTGGGAGACGCCGACCGCGAGGGACACAAAAAAGAACGCCCGAACGAACCTGGACAAGACAGACCTCCGGTGTGCGCGCGGCTCTATTTTGTCAACTATACCCTAAAACCGCGGCTGAAGGCAAAGCCACCCTGGGGATGGCCAGGTTCGCCCGCGCCGCGGGGAGGGCTGGTTTTTTGGCTGGTGTAGTGGATGGCCGCCACGGCTGCGCTGGGCGTTGATACCCTCTCCCAAGAGGGGAGAGGGAATGGGGCCTTAAGGGTAGAGGGGCTGAGGGAGGGTTGGGGAGGGGGGTGAAGCCGGCTGGCGTGGGCACCTACTCCTACGGGTCAGACGAGAATTTCGCGTCACCCTCGCACGGGCCGACCTTCAGGTCGGCCCGTGGGCGGGTCTGAAGACCCGCACCTACGGCGGTCTCCCTCTCCCTTTTAGGGAGAGGGTTGGGGTGAGGGTCGAGGGTGGGAGCGTGAAACCGGCGGGGATTGAAGTCCCCGCCCTACATTCAGGCGCATGGCGGTAAATGTACGAACGGGCGGGTTTGGACACCCGCCCCTACGTCGGTGCCAGCACGGTGGGGCTCCGGGGGCTGAATTCCCTGCGGGCCGACGCCCGAAAAAAAAGGGCCTCGCGGCCCGTCGTCGTCCAGAATCGTCATCCCCAAATGAAAAGGCCGCCAGTTTTAGAACGACTGAGCGGCCCGTTATTTAAGTCCCGGAGCCCCTAGCCCTCCAGCTTGTTCACCTGCAACGTCAGGCGGCTCTTGCGGCGGCCGGCGTTGTTCTTGTGCAGGATGCCCTTCTCCACCGCCTTGTCCAAAAGGCTCGTGGCCTCGCGGTAGGAGAGCCGGGCGTCCTCGGCGCGGCCCTCATCCACGGCCTGCCGAACCTTGCGGATGACGGTTTTGATGCGGGACTTGTAGGCCTTGTTCCGCTGAGTGCGCTTCTCGGTCTGGCGGAGATGCTTCTTGGCCGAACGAGTCTGGGGCACGTCGTCTCCTTTTTTCTCCGTGCAGAGGGGTGAATACTAGAATACCCCCGGGCGGCGTGTCAAGGTCCCGGTTTATCTCCGGGAAATATTGTGCTATATTGCGGAAGGTCGTGCCCGTCCCAGAGGCTGAAAACATGCGGACCACCGCGCTCATCCTGTCTTTATTCTTGCTCGCCGGCCTCGCCGTGCCGCCCAAGCCCGGTTCCTGGGACCTGCGGACGGGCGTGCACCGGACGACGGGCGTGCCCCTGCCCCAGATGCCCCCCTGGATCGGTCCCGACGCCGACGAACCTCCCCTCCCCACCCCCCCGGTGATGGGGGCCGTCGCCGTGCTGGTGGACTTTCCCGACCACCAGGCCGACCGCGACGCCCACCCCCGCTCGGCTTACGATGAGATGCTCTTCAGCCAGGGCACGTACGAGACCGGCTCACTGCGCGACTACTGGAACACGGCGAGCTACGACGCCTTCGATCTGGCGGGCGGGGTCTCGGGCTGGTTCCGGACGGTCGAGAACTACTACGGTTATTATTCGCCTGATGGGTATCACAATGGGTACTTCGATGACAATAACTTCGGCCTGACCTACGGCGGCTCCCGGGTGGCGATGGCCGCGGCGGGGCTGGCCGACCCCACGGTGGATTTCGGCGACTACGACAACGACGGCCCCGACGGCATCCCCAACTCCGGCGACGACGACGGCGAGGTGGACCTCTTCATGGTCTACCACGCGGGTCCCGACGGCGCCGACACCGGCGACCCCCACGACATCTGGAGCCACATGAGCTCCTCATTCAGCTACACCACGAACGACCCGGCGGCCGGCGGCGGTTACATCACCATCGAGGCCTACGACATCCAGGCCGAGGAGCACCCCGACGGGAGCCTGTCCGGCATCTCCGTGGCCTGCCACGAGATGGGGCATTTGCTGGGCCTGCCCGACCTCTACGACTACGGCCGGTGGGACTGGGGCGCAGGGCTGTGGTGCCTGATGAGCTACGGGGCCTGGGGCGCGGACGGCCTCGACGACCGCTATCCCAGCTTCCCCAGCGCCTGGTGCCGCTCGGACCTCGGCTGGACCGACGTGGTCAACCTGGGCTCCGACGTCGGCGACCTGGTCGTCCACCCCGCCGAGACCCACGGCACCGTTTATTCCCTCTGGCGGGACGGCTCCCCCGATCCCGACCAGTGGTTCTACCTGGAGAACCGTCAACGGCTCGACCCCGAACCGGTGCTGGTCGGCGAGGGGCTTTTAATCTGGCACATCTACTCCGGGGCCCACGGCTTCGGCTTCGACTGGAACGACCTGGACCTGGAGCAGGCCGACGGCCTCAACGAGCTGGACCAGGGCGACGGGGAGCGTCCCGACCCCGAATCCGACGACCTGGGGGACGACGGCGACCCCTTCCCCGGTTCCACGGGTAACACCCGCTTCGCCGACGAGACGAATCCCAGCTCCCAGGACCGTTCCGGCGACCCGACCTGGTTGGCGGTGACCCGCATCCGCGAATCCGGCGACGACGTCATCTGCGACGTGACCATAGATTCCTCGGCGGCGGACGACCTCCTCCTGGCCGGATTCTCCCGCGAGGAGGGGCTGCTCCTGCGCTGGTCCGGCACCGCCGACGGCCTCTCCTACCGCCTTTCCCGCCGGGAGACCGGAGCCTGGGCGCAGCTCGCCTCGGGCATCACCGGGAGCGCCTGGCTGGTCCGCGACGCCTCGGGCTCCCAGCTTTACAGGCTGGAGGCCCTGGGAGCGGACGGGGGTCTCGTCGCCTTCGCCGAGGTCGAGCTCGTCTACGAGCCTCCCCCGGCGCATCCGCTGTCCATCGCTGCCTACCCCAATCCCGCCGACGGTGCGGTGGGGCTGGCCCTGGAGCTGCCCACCGGGGGGCGGGTGACGGTGGCGGCCTACGACCTCGCCGGGCGGCGCGTGGCCCTCGTCCACGACGGCTTCCTCGCCGGGGGCCGGCATCTCCTCGTCTGGGATGGAAATACGAGGCCGGGGGTTTACCTTCTCCGGCTCACCTCGGAGATCGGGGAGGCCGGCTGCCGCGTCGTCGTCGAGTAGATGAGCCGCCGACCGGTGAGGCTTCGTCGTCTCCCCCATTTTACCGAACTTTTCGGCGGGATTTGCGGGTGACCGCGGCGGGTTGTGGTATAGTGGCGCGGGGTGAAGTGAGATGACGACGCAGTTGGAAGCGGCGCGGGCGGGACACCTGACGCCCGAGATGGAGCGGGTGGCCGCCGACGAGCGGCTCGACCCCGGCGTTCTGCTCGAGCGCGTCGCCCGGGGGACGGTCGTCGTCCTCAAGAACGTCGCCCGTCCGACCTCCGTGGCCCTGGGCGTCGGCGAGGGCCTGCGGATCAAGGTCAACGCCAACCTGGGCACCTCGAAGGATTCGCCGGACACCGCGCTCGAGCTGGAGAAGCTCCGCGTCGCGCTCGCGGCCGGCGCCGACACGGTGATGGACCTCTCCACCGGGGGCGACCTCCACGCCATCCGGCTGGCGATTCTGGAAAACACCCCCGTCCCCGTAGGCACGGTGCCCATCTACGACGCCGCCGTCCGGGTGAGGGACGCGGGGCGCGAAATCTGGCGGATGACCGCGGACGAGCTCTTCGACTCCGTCGAGCTCCACGGCTCCGACGGCGTTGACTTCATCACCGTTCACTGCGGCGTGACCCGGGCGGCCATCGAGCTCCTGCAGCGGGCTCCCCGGGTGGCCGGGGTGGTGAGCCGGGGCGGCGCCATCCTCACCGAGTGGATCCTGCGCAACGACCGCGAGAATCCCCTTTTCGAGCAGTTCGACCGCCTGCTGGAGATCGCCCGGCGCCACGACATGACCCTCTCCCTGGGCGACGGGCTGCGGCCGGGGTGCCTGGCCGACGCCACCGACCGGGCCCAGATGCAGGAGCTCCTCACCCTGGGCGAGCTGGGCCGCCGCGCCCGGGAGGCCGGCGTGCAGGTGATGATCGAGGGGCCGGGCCACGTCCCCGCCGACCAGATAACCGAGAACGTCCGGCTGGAGAAGTCGCTCTGCGACGGGGCGCCCTTCTACGTCCTCGGGCCCTTGGTGACTGACATCGCGCCCGGCTACGACCACATCACCGGGGCCATCGGGGGCACCATCGCCGCCATGGCCGGGGCCGACTTCCTCTGCTACGTCACCCCCGCCGAGCACATCCGCCTGCCCGGCGTCGAGCACGTGAAGCTGGGGGTAATCGCCAGCCGGATAGCGGCCCACGCCGGGGACATCGCCCGAAAACTCCCCGGGGCGCGGGATCGCGACGATGAGATGGGCCGCGCCCGCTGCGCGCTGGACTGGCGCAGGCAGTACGAGCTGGCCCTGGACCCGGAGCTGGTCCGGCAGTGGCGGGACACGAGCCGCCCCGCCGACGAATCGGTCTGCACCATGTGTTCCGAGCTGTGCGCCATCAAGGGGATGCGCCGCGTGCTCTACGGGGATGGAAATGACCGGTAAATGTCTTCTAAAGCCCGGCGCGGTCGTTATGGAGAAATGATGAGTCCAAACTGCGGGGAAGGGTATGACCGGTAAAGGTTTTCTAAAAGGTCCCGACTGGCGGGTGGAGCGGATCTCCCTGGTGGTGACGGTGGGGCTGGCGGCCGCGATAGTCGTCCTGTTCGCCCTGGCCCCCACGGTGGAGGAGGGCCGCGCCGAGCGGCTGGACCTCTTCCTCGCCGTTCTCCCGGACGACGCCCGGGCGGCCTTCGAGGGCGGGCGCTACGACGAGGCGACCGCCCTCGTTTCCGAGGCCTACCGCACCGACCTCGTCTTCCACGAGCGGTGGGAGGAGATCAAGGACACCGAGCTCATCAACATCTTCACCGTGGACGAAGTGGTGAATTACTACGCCCGGTACTTCGTCCCCGCGGCGCGCTCGCTGGACCGCTGACGCCGCGGCGGGACCGTTCCGGTTTGGGGGAGGTCGTCTCCCCCTTTTTTTCATATTGAAAATGAAGGGGTTGTATTTTTATGTCAAATATATTGATAAGATAATTTGATTTTGTTAAATTAAAAGGTAGCCATTTAAAAACGGCGGACAAGATTCAACTACTTCCAAGCAAGGAGGAGACATCATGCGGCTCTTTCTGAAGGTAGCTCTCGGCGTCATTTTCCTCGCAGGACTGACCGCGGCTGAGACGATGCTCTTTCAGCCCGGCGCCGAGGGGAAAGATGCGGAGATAGACAACCAGCAGGGCGGGTCGCCCCACGGCGGAACCGCGTACATCCTCAACTACGTAAGCGGCTGAGGCGTCGCCGCCGCAGGCTTGGTCGAGTTCGACCTAAGCGAGCTAACCTGCTACGATGGTGTCTATGTGGAGAAGGCCATCCTCGAGGTCTACGAGTGCACCGTCGGCGCCACCGGTCTGACCTTCGGCGCCTACCAGATCCTGGAGGACTGGGACGAGGCCACGGTGACCTGGAACACGAGCCCGGAGTGGAGCTACTCCTACGAGGATTACATCGTTTCCGACACCTCGCCCGGCTGGTGGGAGTTCGACATCTCCGGGCTGTGCCGGGAATGGGTCTACGGCGCCGAGAACTTCGGCGTCTCCATCTACTACCAGGGCACCGGTTGCACATTCCCCTACGTGTACTCCTCCGATTACACAAACGCCACCTACCGGCCCAAATTCACCGTGGATTACTGCTTCGATGAGGAGACCCCCTACGGCGACGGTTTCGATCCCCAGGACGGCGAGACCGACGTGCCGCCCGACGCGAACGTCGTCTTCCACCTCTGCGACGAGCTCTCCGGTATTGACGTGGACACCATCCATTTCAGCATCGAGGACACCTCCCGGGCTCCCGGCGAGAGCGGCAACTTCGTGGGCGTGGGAGACCCCTCACCGGCCCGCCACATCGCCGGCGATCTGGAGATTGACTCGGGCGACATCCACGACGTCGTCTGCACCTTCGATCCCGACGACCCGCTGGACGCGGACGTGATAACCTGCACCGTGGACGGCAGCCTGGCCGACATGCTCGGCAACCCGGTGGGCGAGGACATCGTCTGGAGCTTCTCCGTAGAGGGGATTGAGACGGCGGTCCAGGACACCACCTGGGGCGTCATAAAGGCCGGATTCTAGCCGGAACCCGCTGGACGCGCGCTTTTGAGATATATGGAACGGATAAAATCGAGGCGCCCGAGAGGGCGCCTTTTTTTCTTGCTCGAAGCTGCATGAAAATTATTCAGCAAAATCGAATATTCCCCCTTGCTAAAAAGACCGATTCTCTGCTATCTTCCCAATTGGACATTCTCGGAGATTGATCTACCTGGGGCATGACCCCTGTGAACTGCAGAGGAAGGAGAACCCATGAAAATCCTGGGTGTGGTTTGCCTAAATCTCCTGCTCCTCGCATCGCTGGCGGCGGCCGGCACCATTGTCTTCCAACCCGGAGCCGACGAGGGCAAGGACGCGGAGATTAACAACAAGCAGGGCGGCACACCCCACGGGGGGTATCCGTACATCCTGCTGCCCATGGGCGGGTGAGGCAACGACTTCGCTGGTTTGGTCGAGTTCGACCTGAACCCAATCATGAGCTGGTCCATCAGCGTGGATAGCGCCATCCTCGAAATTTACGAAGACCTGACGAGCGACGTCGGAATTACCTTCGGCGCGTACCGCATCCTCGCTGACTGGAACGAGGCCACGGTCATCTGGGGCAACCGCCCGGCCTGGGGTACTAGCGCCTACGGTTACATCACCACCGACTACTCCACCGGCTGGTGGTCCTTCGACGTCACCTCTCTGGTAGAGGATTGGCTGGAAGATGTCTTTCCGAACTACGGCGTCTGCATCACCCACCCCGGCGGCGGGTGCTCGCCCCCCCGCGTGTGCGCCTCCGAGTACTCTCAGGTGGACCTGTCGCTGTGCCCCAAGCTGACCATCGTGTACACAGAGACCGCTGTCGAGGACGTTTCCTGGGGCCAGATCAAGGCCGATTTCTAGATCGTCTGGTCGTAGAGGGAGAGCCTCTAAGAAGCTCTCTGCCGGGTACTGCAGGGTTTTTGCTGCGTGTAGTGGTGATTTTGTTTTTTCAGCTTACCCTCCTCTTCCCCAGCACGACGGTTGCTCCTCTGTAGGATTCGTGTGTCTTTAAAAAGATAGGGAGGTGTGAGATGCGGTTGATCGTCCTGTGCTTCCTGCTTCTCTTCACTTTGGCTCTGGCCGAGATCGAGGTTTACCAGCCCGGGCCCGAGGGTAAGGACGCCGAGATAGACAGTGCGCAAGGTGGTTCGCCTCACGGGGCTTACCCGTACCTCTTGATGCCTGTCGGCGGATGAGGCGTGCAGGCCTGGGGCTTGGTCGAGTTCGACCTGAGCGATATCCTGGCCGAAGACATAGTCATCGAATTGGCGACCCTCGAGGTGTACGAGGGTCAGGTTGGCAGTTACGGCTCCGCCGTCAATTGCCAACGCATCAAGACCACCTGGGACGAGGCGAGTGTCATCTGGGCGACCCGTCCCCAGCTCGGGGCGCGGGTGTGGGATTACATCATCACCGACGGCGCGCCCGGCTGGTGGGAGTTCGACATCACCGAGCAGGTCCAGCTATGGGCGGACGGCGAACAGGAGAACTGCGGGGTGGCTCTGGTTCACTCACCCGGCTGCACGTTCCCCATTATTTACTCCTCGGATTACACCGCCGATTCCGATCTGCGGCCCAAACTCTCCATCGAGTACTCTCCCCGCACCGAGGTGGAAGAAGTTTCCTGGGGCCAGATCAAGGCCAACTTCTAATTTTAAAGGCAAATTCAAGGGACAATAAAAGACGCCCGACCGGGCGTCTTTTAGAGAAGACAAGGGGTTTCGCCAGAGGCGTAGCTCGCTTCGCCCGGTTAAACCCCTTGTTCTACTTGTCGGGGAAGGATAGGTGCCGTTACAGGCCGGCGCGGGCGATGGCGGCGAAGCCCTCCGGGTCCAGGCTCGCCCCGCCCACCAGGACGCCGTTCACGTCGGTCTGCGCCATGAGCAGGGCGGCGTTCTCCGGCTTCACCGAGCCGCCGTAGAGGATTCTTACCCTTTCCGCGGCGGCGCCGAGCGTTTCCTCGAGCAGCTCCCTCAAAAACCGGTGGGCCTCCTGGGCCATCTCCGGCGTGGCGGTCCGACCCGTTCCGATGGCCCAAACCGGCTCGTAGGCCAGGGTGGTTTTCCCCGCGAGCTCCGGTCCCGCCCCGACGAGACTTCCGAAAAACTGCCGCCGCAGCACCGCCTCGGTCTCGCCCCGGTCGCGCTCCTGGAGGAGCTCGCCCACGCAGACGATCGGTCGCAGGCCCAGCTCGTGGGCCCGCTTGAGCTTTGCCAGGACCAGGGCGTCGGTCTCGCCGAAGATGTGCCGGCGCTCCGAATGGCCCAGAATCACCCAGCCTACGCCGAGGTCAACGAGCATGGCGCCCGAGACCTCGCCGGTAAAGGCCCCGGATAGCTCCTGGTGCATGTTCTGCGCGCCCACCGCCACCGGCGTGCCCCGGAAGGCCGCCACCGCCGCGGGCAGCGCGGGAAAGCTCGGGCAGACGAGGATGTCCACCGCTTCGCCCAGGTCCGCGGTGAGGGGCAGGAAACGAGAGGCGTAATTTCCGACCTCCCCCGGCGGGAGGTTCATCTTCCAGTTGCCGGCGACGAGGTTTTTCACTGATGCTCCTAATTGAACCGTTCGAAAAAGGCGCGGTAGCCGAGATAGGCGGCGTAGATATCACACTTGGCCACCAGCTCCAGGGGCGAGTGCATCCCGAGGAGCGGCGGTCCGGCGTCCACCACGTCCATCCCGTGGGCGGCGAGGAACCGGGCCACGGTCCCGCCTCCGCCCTCGTCCACCTTGCCCAGCTCGGCGACGTGCCAGGGAACCCCGGCCTCGTTGAACAGGCGGCGTATCCGGCCCACGTACTCGGCGTTGGCGTCGTTGGCGCCCACCTTGCCCCGGGAGCCGGTGTATTTGGTCAGGGCGAGGCCGTGACCCATGCGGGCGGCGTTCTGCTTCTCCTGAACCTCCTGCCAATCGGGGTGCAGCGCGGCGCCCACGTCGGCGGAGATGACACTGGTGTTCTCGGCGGCGCGTCGGAGCGCCAGATCACCCGTCTCGCCCTCCAGGGCCAGGACCTCGGCCAGGGTGTTGAGGATGAAGGCGGACCCCGCCCCGGTGGCGCCCACGCTTCCTATCTCCTCCTTGTCCACGGCGTAGGCCACCCCGCCCCGTTCGAGGCTCTCGGCCTCCAGCAGGGCCCGGACGGCGGTGAAGGCGCAGACCCGGTCGTCGTGGCCGTAACCGCCCAGAATCGCCCGGTCGAAGCCCACGTCGCGCGCCATGCAGGCCGGAACCACCTCGAGCTCGGCGCTGACGAAGTCCTCCTCGGTCATCCCGTAACGCTCGTGGAGGAAGTCCAGCACGGCCAGCTTGACCCGGTTCTTCGCCTTCTCGTCGGCGATGGGGACGATTCCGGCGACCAGGTTCAGCTTCTCCCCGGGGTAGAACTCGGTGACCTTCTTGTCGTTCTGGACATGGTACGAAAGGTGGGGCTCCAGGTCGCTGATGACGAAGACGGGGTCCTCCTTCGACGAGCCGATGGAGAGCTCGAGGGTCGAGCCGTCGGCGAGGATGACCACGCCGTGGATCGCCAGGGGCCGCGATAGCCACTGGTGCTTGCGGACGCCGCCGTAGTAGTGGGTTTTCAGCTGGGCGATGTCCGCCTCCTCGATGAGGGGACTACCCTTAAGGTCCAGGCGCGGGCTGTCGGTGTGGGCGATGATTATATTCAGGCCTTTTGCTGCCGGCTGCTTGCCGGGCCGGTGGAGGGCGACCACCTTCCCCTTCCCGATGAAAAGGTAGCCTGGGGCGCCCTTCTTCGTCTCGCCGGGGACGTGCTCGACGAATCCGTGCTCCGCCGCCATCTTGGCGAAGCTGGCCACGCACTCCCGCTCGGTCTTGGAGATGTTCAAGAAGCTGCGGTAGCGGTCGGCGAAGGCGAAGGACTCGGCGTGCCAGGCTTTGTTCTTCAAATCGAAGCAGGACTTGCGGGGCAGCTCGAAGGTTTTTTTCTTGGCCACGGTTCACTCCTCGGGAGATGGGAAAATTTTTGCGGGGTTCAAGACATCTCCGGGGTCCAGGCGCCGCTTGACGCGCCGGGAGAGCGCTATCACCGCCTCGGGCAGCTCCCGCCCGACGAAGGGTTGCTTCGACACGCCGACGCCGTGCTCGCCGGAGAGCGTACCGCCCAAGGCTAACACGGCGGTCAATAGCTCGTCCAGGGCCTTCCGCGCCCGGGCGTATTCGCCGGGGTCCGCCGGGTCGCACATGATGTTCACGTGGAGGTTGCCGTCGCCGGCGTGGCCGAAGACGGGGATTTGGAGATTGTACTTCCGCCTCAACTCTTCGATGGTCCCGACCATCCGGGGTTGCGCGCCCCGGGGCACGACCACGTCCTCGTTTATCTTCAGGGGCTTGAGGCGGGCGATGGCCGGCGAGCCGGCGCGGCGCATGGCCCAAAGGTCCTCCTGCTCCCCGGCCTCCCGGGCCACGGACAGCTCCACGGCCCCCCGGTGTTCGCAGATGCCGCGGACGGCGGGCAGGGATTCCCCGACCTCCCCCGGCGAGCCGTCCAGCTCGATCAGGAGGAGGGCGGAGTCCCCCGGCGGCGACGTTTTTCCCAGATAGTGGCTGACGCACCGCAGGGTCTCGGCGTCCATGAACTCCAGCTTGGACGGCGCGAGCCCCGAGGAGAGAATCTCGGTCACCGCGTCGCAGGCGGAGCCCATGTCGGGAAAGAGGGCGCGAACGGTCGCCGTGTCCGGGGAAAATTTTGCCAGGTGCAGCCGGAGCTCCAGCGCCACGCCCAGCGTGCCCTCGCTGGCCAGGAGGAGCTGCGTCAGCGCCGGGTCTTCGCCTGAGTCCACGAGCGTCCCGTCGGGCAGTGCTGCCAGGACCGATTTCACCCAGTCCCCGGTGACGCCGTAGCGCACGCCTCGGGGGCCCCCGGCGTTTTCGGAAAAATTACCGCCCAGGGTCGAGACGTCCTGGCTAGCGGGGTCCGGCGGGTAGAAAAGCCCGAGCCTCTCCACCGCCCGCTGGAGGTCTTCCGTAACAACGCCGGGCTCGACCACCGCCTCGCGCATGATTTCGTCAATCCCGAGAATCCGGTTCAGCCGGTCCAGAAGCAGCACCACGCCGCCCCGGACGGTCAGGCTCCCGCCCGAAAAACCGGTCCCCGCCCCCCGGGGGACGACGGGGATTTTAAAAAAATTCGCCAGCTTGAGAATCGGCGGGACCTGGCCCCGCTCGGTCACGCGGACGACGAGACCGGGTTTCACGGGTCGGTTGGTGGCGTCGTAGGAGTGGGCGAAGAGGTCGGTGGGCTTTCGGAGCAGATTTTTCCGACCGACGATGCGGCGCAGACCGCGGAGGAAGGCGGGCGGGAGCTTCCCCATCACCAGTCCTCGGGGGTGGGGCCCCAGTCCAGGCCGCGGCAGTCTCCGAGGTCGTAGAGTTTCACCGGGTCGCCGCCCTCGACCGGCACGGCCATGACCGCCCCGGCCTCGGCGTCGTAGTAGGCCAACCATTCCCCGTCGGGGCTGAAGGAGGGCCAGCGCAGCTCGCCCGAAGAAGACACCGCCCGCACCGGCGGTCCGCCCCCATCCAGGTCCAGGATCAGAATCAACCCGGAGGATTCATGCCAAGACGCCGCCAGCCGGCGCCCGTCGGGGCTCAGCTCCAGGTCGTCCAGGCGCCCGCCGACGCGCTCGGTGGAGAGCACCGCTTCCTCGACCCCCTCGTTGACGTTCACGTGGACGACGGCCTGGCCGCCTTCGGGATAGTCGCGGACGTAGAAAATATTCACCCAGTCGCGGTGGACCGGGGAGCGGCCCACGTCCGGCTGCCAGTCCAGGGGGTCGTTGACTCCGTCCCAGTGCCACAGGTTACCGTCAACCGTGTAGCACAGAGTCGTGTACTCGATCCAGGAGGGCTCGGCGCCGGGGAATGGCTCCCGGTGGACCGCCCGCTCGCCGGTGCGCGTGGGGCAGACGTAGAGGAGCTGCTCACCGTCTGCGTTAAGCTCCACGGCCACGCGGGAGCCGTCGTAGATGAGGGCGAGGTCGCCGCAGTCGGCCTCGGCGGGAATCGCGACTTCGCGGAGGTCGCCGGTGGCGAGGTCGTAGGTGTAGGGGAGGTGGCGCCCGGCGGCCTCGTCGTAGGCGGAAAAGGCCAAGCGACCTTCCTGGGCGAAGACGGTGGTCGCAAGGAGGCAGAGAAGGTATATTCGTTTAAACATGCAGCGTTTAATATGTTCTGTATAGCGGCCCCTACGGCCGATATACCCCTCACCCCCACCCTCTCCCCAGAGGGGAGAGGGGGTCTAAGGCAGCCCTCACACTAGCCCTCTCCCTTAAAGGGAGAGGGGACAAGCGGCGACCGTTGGAGGACGCGTCCTGCGGGGCCGCCCTACGGCTGCATTTATTAGCTCACATCTGGAAACGTTCGCCGAGGTAAATCCGGCGGGCTTCGGGGTCGTTCGCCAGCTCCTGGCTCGTCCCCTCGATGAGTATCTGCCCCTCGTACAAGATATACGCCCGGTCGGTGATGGAGAGCGTCTCGCGCACGTTGTGGTCCGTCACCAAAATCCCCAGCCCGTCGTCCTGGAGCTTCTCGATAATCTTCTGGATACCCTCCACGGCGATGGGGTCTATACCGGCGAAGGGCTCGTCCAGGAGCATGAACCTCGGCTGCCGCACCAGGGCGCGCGTTATCTCCACCCGCCGCCTCTCACCGCCGGAAAGCGTGTAAGCCTTCTTGTCCGCCAGGGGGGTGAGGTCCAGCTTGGCCAGCAGCTCCTTGAGGCGTTCGGCGCGCTCCTTGTGGGTCAGCGGCAGCGTTTCCAGGATGGCGTAGATGTTGTCCCTGACGGTAAGCTTGGTGAAGATGGAGGGCTCCTGGGCCAGGTAGCCGATGCCCATCCGGGCCCGCTTGTACATCGGCTCGCGGGTTATGTCCTCGCCGTCCAGGTGAACCTTGCCGGAGTCCGGGCGTATCAGCCCCGTAATCATGTAAAAGGTGGTGGTCTTCCCCGCGCCGTTGGGGCCCAAAAGACCCACCACCTCGCCCTGCCGCACCCGGATGGTGGCTCCCGCGACCACCTTCCGCTTGCGGTAGATTTTATCCAGCCCCGAGGTGGAGAGGACGGAGCCGTTGTGCTCCGGTTTTCCCGCGGGCCTGGCGTCGGCTTTTATGTCGGTTTCGGCCACCAACTCTACTCCTCGGTTTGCGTTTCCTCGACGGGCGGTGCCTCCGGCTCGGGGGTCTCGGCCCTCTCCGGGGGGACGTAGCTCCCCCGCGCGTGTCCTCGGGCGACGAAGCGGTCCAGCTCGCCGTCAACCAGGAAAAGGTCCATGTGCGAGCCCTGCATCTCGGTGCGGCCCCGGTCGGGGTGAGGGTTTCCGGGGTCGGGCTGGTAGAGGGCGTAGGCGTCGCCGTCGAGGGTAATCTGGGTCGCCACCTCGTCCTGGAGGTAGATGGTGATTTCCTGGGCCCGGGAGTCTATCCGCCCCTCCTCCCCCGAGGCCGGGTCGGGCAGGTAGAGGGCGGTGGCGTTTCCGGTGCAGACGATGCGGTCGGCCTCGTCGCCCACGTAGAAGAGTACGATACGGTCGCCGGCCAGTTCAAGCTTCCCCTCCCCGCCGTCCGCCTCGTTCTCCTTCCGGGCCACGTGGTACACCGCCCGGGCGGTGCCCTCGATCTCTATCTTCTCCAAGCCGCCCTCCTCGTCGAGGAGGTACATGGTCATCAGCTCGCCGCCGGCCTTGTCGTCCCCCCGCCAGGCGATGGGGTCGCCCTCCAGGATGATTTTATTCTCGCCGCCGTAGTAGGTCGCCCGGTCGCCCTCGGCGTAGAGCTCCTCCTGGTCTATACGCACCCCGCCCGAGGCCACGCCCCGGTCCTCGTCCAGGTAGTACTCCATCACCTTGCCCCGGATGTGGACGTCGCCCCCGGCGCGGTTCACCAGGAAGAGTTCCGGCTCCTCGGTGAGGATCACGTAGCGGTCGGCGCGGTGGTACTCCAGGTAGCGCCCCTCGAGGCGGGCGTTCTTTTCTTTATCCAGCACCACGACCCGGCCCTTGAGGAGGGCTATTTGCTCCCGGTCGTAGTAGTAGAGCTCGTCGGCGGTTATCTCCGTCGGCCCCTGGACGAGCCTGACATGGCCCAGGGCGCGGACGGTGCGGATGCCCTCGGCGAAGTTGCCCACCACGCGGTCGGCCTCGAGGTAGTAATCCTCGCCGGGCTTGCCGAGCTCGATGCGCCGGGTCTCCCCGTCGGAGGTCGCCGTCTCCTCGGCCGCCGCGGTTACGCCGGTCAGGAGCGACAGGAGAAGAACCGTGCCCAAACTTTTCTTACCGCGTGTCATCTCAACCGGTTTCGATTTTTCCCAGGTAGGCCGAGTCGGGGACCGGGACGTCGGTCAGGAAGCGCACCGGCGGCGCGGGAGATGGGCGAAACGCTCCTCGTTGGGCGGGGCCGCTCGACCTCGTCCGGGGTCAACGATTCCGTGGCCCGCCGATTTGCCGGAGGCATTACTCCGCTTCGCTCCGTTTTGCCAGGGGCATAGCTCGGTTCGCCGGGGGCGTAACTCGCTTCGCTCGGTTCACCACCGGCCCCTGCCGGGCGGCTCGCCCACCCCCATTATCACGCGGGCCGGGTTTCCGGCGATGACGACCTTTTCGGGAAAGCGGCCCATCACGACCGCCCCCGCGGCCACGGTGCTGCCCCGACGGATGCGCGTGCCCGGCAGGATGAATGCGTCGGCGGCCACCCAGCAGTCGTCGCCTATCTCCACAGCCCTGACGCCGACGAGCGATGGGTCGGACCGGCGGCCGGGGTAAAGGCTGTGGAAGTGGGTGTCCGTTATCCGGCAGTCGGCCAGGATGCAGTTCTCCCCGACGGCTATCCGCTCGGCGCACCCCATGCGCGTGCCGTTCAGGTAGCTGCCGGCGCCGATGCGTATCTGGGCCTCGGGCGAGTACGTCGGCAGGCTGACCGGCAGGGTGCCGTCAACGTAAACGTCGTCCCCGATCACCACCCGGCCCGGTCCCCGGATCCGCAGCCGGCCCAGCAGCCGGAATCTCTTCCCGATCGTCACCCGTCTCCGAAAGATACAGCGTAGACGGGCGAGCCGTCCGCGAAGGCGGCTCCACGCGTAACGGAGAGCGCGGCCCGGCTCGCGGATAGCCCGATTGAGGTTGGTTGGTTGCGGTTCGTCCATCACTGGAATAAACGGCTTAGTCCCCTTTCGACAAGGGATTATGCCACTAGGGGAATGGGCAGGTCAACGCGCGGGCTCGACTCCCCTTGACGCTCGGTTTTTCGGGTACTAATATGAATTTGTGAAGGAGGAGCCATGAAACGGGTCGTGTTTTCGCTCCTGGTCTGGGCGACCCTGGTCGGTGCGACCGAATCCCTGGTCCTTGTCGGTCCGATCGAGCGTGAGGACCTCGCCCTGCTCTGTGGGTACCCCCTGGTCGTGGACGACTACCGCTCGGGCTACGCCTACTGCTACACCGACGACCTGGAGCTTCTGGCCGGTCTGCCGTGGCCGCACCGGGTGCTCGTCGCCGACCTGGCGGCGCATTACGCCGCCGAGCGGGCCCTCTGGCCGCCGGACGACCGTGACGAGCCCTGGGACGCCTTCCACTCCTACGACGACACCCTCGCCCTCTTGCAGCAGTGGGCCGCCGAATATCCCAACATCTGCCGTCTGGTGGACGCGGGCGATTCGGTTCAGGGCCGGCAGCTCTACGTCCTCGTGGTAACCGACAACCCCTCCTTCGAAGAGTACGAGCCCGAGGTTCGCATCGTCGGCACCATCCACGGTAACGAGATAATAGCCAACGAGATAGTCCTCTACGCCGCTGGACGCTTGCTTACCGGCTACGGCGTCGATCCCGAAATAACCGATCTGGTGAAGAGCTTCGAAATCTGGCTCCAGCCGCTGGTCAACCCCGATGGCTACGTCATGGGCACCCGGTTCAACGCCGACGGCGTGGACCTGAACCGCAACTTCAGCTACCAGTGGGACACGGATGAGTGGTACGCGGGCCCCTACCCGTTCAGCGAGCCGGAGACCCGAGCCGTGGCCGATTACTCCGGGTGTCAGGAGGCGAACGTCCCCGACCTGGTCGAGGACAACACCTTCGTTCTGGGGCTCACCTACCACTCCGGCGCCATATGCGTGAACTACGTCTGGAACTACCAGTCGGAGCGCGCCCCCGATGACGCCCACATACAGACAATCTGCTATGACTACTCCGACTCCAGCGAGCTCTCCCCCCAGTACCCGCCCTGGGTGGAGGGGCACAGCTACCAGGACGACACGTACATGGACTGGGTGACCGACGGCTGGGACTGGTACGAGACCCACGGGGACCTGAACGACTGGAGCTACGGCGCTCGGGGGTGCATTGACACCACCATCGAGGCCGACAACGAGCAGTACACCGACCCCCGCGACATCCTCTCCCAGGCCGACGTGAACTGGTACGCCATCAAGAGCTGGATCGAGTGGGCCGACGACGGCCTTCACGGGCGGGTCACCGAGGTCGGCGGCGGACCCGTGCCGGTCACCATCACCGTGGGCGACCGCGACGAGGGCTTTGCGTACTCGGACCCCACCCGGCACGGCGATTACTGGCTCCCCCTGGCCGACGGCCTCTACGACATCGCCTTTTTCGCTCAGGGGTACGAGCCGGTCACCTTCGAGGATGTGGAGGTCACCGGCGAGGACACGCCGCCGCTGGACGTGCAGCTCGAGCCCGCCGAGGCGGGCGGCGACCTGGAGCTCACCGCAAGACGGACCTCCGACGGGGTGCTGGTCCAGTGGCGGTCGGTCGGCGACTACACCGGTTTCAACCTCTACCGATGCGACGCCGCGGGCCACGTCCAGGAGCGGTTGAACGGGGCGACCCTTCCGGGCGACGCGGTGAGCTACCTGGACCTCGAACCGCCCGTCCCGGTAGCGCGGTACCGACTCGAGGCTTTTACCCCCGAAGGTCTCCGCCTGCTCTTCGGTCCCGTCGAGGCCGAGACGGGGTCCGACCCGTCGGGGTTCGCGATTCTGGGCCTCTACCCCAATCCGGTCGTGGAACGGGCCGGCGTGGAGGTGAACTCCGCCGGCGGTTTTTACGAGATAGCCGTCTACGACCTGGCGGGGCGGCTGGAATGCGTCCTCTTCCGGGGGAATTTACCGTCCGGTCGCAACCTCATCGTCCTGGACGCGGGCGCTCTTTCGACCGGCGTTCACCTGCTGGTGGCGCGGGCGGCGCGCCGAGGAGACGGGATTCGGGTCCAGCGTTTCGTCGTCGCCCGATGACCTTATGAACCGACCAACTCCGGCGGTTCGACGACGGGTCGCAAGTCGGCGGCCCTTCGACGTAGGTCGCACCTTGTCGGGGGGCGGTCGTATCGTATATCATATTCGGGTGAGCTTCACCCCTTTCAAAGCCGCGGCCCTCGTCATCGGTTTGCCGGCGCTTTCCCTGGCGGCCTCGTACGGAGGGTTCGCCCTTTCCACCGAGGTCGGGCTCTCCACTTACGGTTTATCAAACGTCCCGGCGGCTTTCAGTTGTGCGCTGGACCTCGGCTACCGCCTGGATGAGGTGGCCTTCACCCTCGGCTACAACGCCTTCCCCTTGGCGGAGATGGGCGGCGCCCAGGGGCCGCGGCTCCTCGTGTACTACTTCACCAATCCCGCCTCCCAGCTCTTTCTGCGCCTGGGGGGAGGGGTGGATTACTTCTGGCGTCTGGCCCCCTTCAACCAGTCGGCCGATAACCTTCTGTCCCAGGTGAGGCGCCTGTGGGCCGGCGAGCTCGGCCTCCGGGTGGGGATCAAGTTCTTCGGCTCGCTGGACGCCTTCGTGGACGCGGCGCTCCTCTTCCCCGTGAGCCAGCGGGTCGGGCTGTCGGTGCGCATGGTCTTCGGTCTGGGGTTCCAGCTCTGACCCGCGGGTCGCGGACGACCCGTGGGTCGGGGTTTACCCTGTAACGGTGTAAAAAAACGGGCCGGAGCCCGCGCTTTTTTTACGGTTTCAGTCAGCTCAGGAGGAAGGGCTCGTCATCGGGCGCCGGTCCGGGGTCCTCCGCCGGTTCGGGGAGGCTGCGGTCGAGGGATTCCAGGATGGAGGAGGCCACGCGCTTCCCTCGCTCGGCGTTCTCGGAGAGCTCCGCCAGCTCGATGCCCATCTCCAGGGCGGCCATGATCGCCAGCTTGGCCTTGTCCACTATCCGCCATATCGTGGCGAGCTCCTTCATGCGGGATTCGAGTCGGGCCGCCGCGCTCTCCAGGAGAGCCGTGTTCTCCATGTTCTTGAACGTGAAGCTCGAGCCGTAAACCTCGACGGTGACTCCCGAGTCGTTCTGCTCCAGCAAGGCTATCCTCCGTGACGGTTGACCGCCCGGTGATTATACGGAAGAAGACCCCGGTGGACAAGCCCCGGAGTTCCCAGACCTTCCGGGCAGGTCTGAAAGGCGCAGGTCGGGGTGAGGGCTGCCTTAAAAACGACCCCCCTCTCCCCGTGGGAGCGGCGCGCCGACGGGGATGGGGGTGAGGACTGCTTTGAAAACAGCGGAGGGGATAGGAATCCCCGCCCTACATTCGAGCGCACGATGGGTGTAGACACTCGCCCCCTACGGTGCGGAACCCAAACAGCGTAAAAAAGGGGACGCCACAGCGTCCCCTCGTCACTGTACAGGATAAGGCGGCTAATCCGCCCTCTCCTCGGCGGGCTCGAGCAGGTCGTCGGGCTTCCGGGCCTCGAGGACCTTCATCTGCAGAATCTCGTTGAGGGCGACCACAGTCGCCTTCTCCGGTCGTGGGGCCCCGTAGCGCAGCCTGGCGGCGTTTATCTCCCGGGCCAGCTTCGCCGCCTGCATGACCAGATCGTAGCGGTCCTTCGCCCGTTCGATGAGCTCCTCGAGGGGCATCTGGTAAAAGTTGGCGAGGTCGGTTGACCGGGCCTGCAACCGCTTGGGTTTCGTTTCCTCTTCGTTTTTACCTTCGGCCGCAAATTTGCCTTCGGCCGCAGAATCATAGACGTCTTCGACCATCACGCTCCTATAGCCCTTCGGGGAGTTCGATTTCCTCGTCCCGCATGTGCTCGAGCATGTAACGGGCGCTGGAGGCCAGGTCGCCGTAGGGCCAGCGCTCCAGGTAGGTGTTGAAGGCCGCCTCGGCTTCGTCGTAGTTCTTAAGTTTGTCCGAGTAGAGGAAGCCGATCATGAACTGGGCCTTGGGCGCTTCAGCGGAGTCGGGGTAGAACTCGATGATCTTTTTGTAGTAACTGACCGCGGTGGGCGGCGGGGCCGCCTCGGCCAGGGCGTAAAGCTCGGCCGGGCTCTCCTTGGGCTTCGGTTCGGCGAAGAGGTTCTCCTCGTTGACCTCCACGTCGTAACGCTCGCGAAGCTCGTCGAAGAAATCCTGTACGCGCTCACTTGAGGCATCACCGATCATTTGGCCCCTGACCGCCCCTCGTACCTCATCGTAGGGTTTCTGACGCGGGGCCAGGTACGATACTCTCTGAGCGATGACCCACCCCGAGTCTAATTGGAGCGGTTCCGAGTACTGCCCATCGAGCAGCTCTTTTAGCGCGTGGTTGATCACCATGCGCGACTTCCGTCCCAGGGCCAGGATGGGCGAGGAGGGCTTCAGATAGCCCAGAAGGCCGCCGTCCGGTTTGGAAGACTCGTCCTCGGAGTACTCTTCGACGACCCGCTCGAAGCTCTCGCCCCTCTCCAGCGCCTGGTGCGCCGCCTTGATTTTATCCTCCTCCACGCAGACGATGATGCGAAGCTGGACCTGCTCCTCGTCCAGGTATTGATCCATGTGCTCGGAGTAATACTTGCGCGCGTCGGCTTCGGGAACGAGGATGGAGTCGGCGATGCGGGACTTCACCTGGTCGAAGTCCAGCGGCTTGGGCTCTATCTTCTCCTCGACCAGGAGCAGGTGCCAGCCGAGTTGGCTTTGGACGGGTCCCGCCACCTCGCCCACCGGCAGGTCGAAGATGACCGCCTGCAGCTCGGGCACGGCGCCGAGCTGGGGGAGGGGCATGTCCTTGGTTACCAGACCCAGCATGCCGCCCAGGCGTTTGGTTTTCACGTCCAGGGTATCGGCCTTGGCCAGGTCGGAGAAGGAAATCTCGCCGGCGTCGAGACGGGCCCTGGCTGCCAGGGCGTCCGCCTCGCTCGCGTAGAGTATGTGGCGCAGGCGGACCTGGGCGAGGGTCTCAAACTCGTCGCGGTGGTCGTCGTAGTACTTGCGGAGCGTTTCTTCGGAGTAGCCGTAGAATTCGCCGAAGGAGCTCTCGTAGTACGCGATGGCCAGGGTGCGCACCCGGGCCTGCTCTATCTGGCGCTCAATCTTGGGATCCGAGTCCAGCGCCTCGTCGAGGGCGGCCAGGTAGAGCACCTGCTCCTGGATAATCTGGTCCAGGAAGCCCCGCAGGCCCTCCTCGTCGGTCAGCATGGACTGGTACTGAGCCGGGAGGTCGGCTATCCGCAGCTCCAGGTCATCAATGGTGAAGGGTTCGCCGTCTATCCAGGCGACGGGTCGGTCGTCCTGGGCCGGCGTCGGGAGACAAACCGCAAGGACCGCGAGAACTGTACAGATGAAGACTGTTCTTGGCATTATGTCACCTCACCGTTGAGAGAGACAAGGGGTTTCGCTAGAGGCGTAGCTCGCTTCGCTCGGTTTGCCAGAGGCATAGCTCGCTTCGCTCGGTTAAACCCCTTGTCCACTTGGTTACTCCGGCAAACTCTCGAGGTAGGCTGTAATGGCCTCCTCGTCGCGTATGACACCCAGGTTCTTTTCGAGGGTGTCGTAGAACTCCTGCTCCCTTTCGCGGACCCGTGTATCAAAGAGCCTCGACTGTGCTTGTGTGTGCACATTTTCGTACCGTGACTTCTCTCCCGGGGTGAAATCGAGGACCTGGATCACGGCCCAGCCCCGGGAGAGCTCGAAGGGTTCGCTCACCCCGCCGGGCTTGAGGGAGAAGGCCTTCTCCTCGACGATTTTCTCGTCCCCCGTTCCGGCGAACAGGGGCAGGGGTTTCCCGCGGTAGAGCTTGGGGATCAGCCCCCCGTTATCCCTGGTCGCGGCGTCGAGGCTCACCTCGCGGGCGATTTTACCGAGATCCTCGCCGGTCTCCAACCGGGCGAGCACCCGTTCGGCGTCCTGGCGGGTGGCCGACAGGACGTAGCGCAGGCTCACCGCGTCGGGGCGGTCGAACTCGTCCCGATGAGCGTCGTAGTACGCGCGGATCTCCTCCTCCGGGGTGAGGAGCTCCATGATTATCTGCGGCTTGGCCTCGTCGAAGGAGAGCGGTTTCCCGGGGGCATAGGCGTCCACGACGAATACGTGCCAGCCCATCTGGCTCTCCAACGGCCCGAAGGGCTTACCCACCTCGGCCGAGAAGATGGCCTGGATGACGTTGGGCGGGAGGACCTGGTTGTCGGGGCGCACCACCGGGAGCCGTCCGCCGTTCACCGCGCTCATCCGGTCCGCGGAACGCTCGGCGGCCAGTTGGGAGAAGTCGGCCCCGGCCTGGAGTGCGGCGAGGACCCGCCCGGCCTCGGCCTCGTTCTCGGTGAGGATGTGCCTGATATTGGCCTGGGTGGGCGATACCAGCTCGGCGGCGTGTTTCTGGTAGTAATCGAAGAGCTCATCTTCGGAGAAACCGTAGTCGGCGAAGCTGATGCGCAGGAAGTTGGAGATGATCACGTCCCGGGCGGCCTGCTCCAGTTGAGCCTGCACGTCGGGGAGCTTGTCTATCTCCGCGGCGAGGGCCGCCTGGTAGAGAACCTCCACCTGGATCGATTTGTCCAGAAGCTGCTCCCGGCCCTGGCTGGTTTGCGTCTGCGCGAGCCCCTGGTCGCCCAGAAGGGCCGCGGTGCGCTGAAGACTCTCGACGGTCACCGCGCCCCCGCCGACGTTGACCAGCACGGTACCCTCCTCACCGCAGCCGAAGATGAAGACGACAACGAATAGGGCGAGGGCCATGGAGGTCGTTTTTTGCCGGGGGCATAGCTCGCTTCGCTCGGTTCGCACCGGTCACTCCTCGGGGGCGGGTTTTTTATCGTCGGTTTTCGCGGGACAGGTTTCGCTGGAATTACATTCCGCGCATTCACGTTCCCGCTTCTCGGCCTTTTTGTAGGATTCGGGACGGTGGTCGGTGGCGTAGAACCCGGAACCCCTGAAGATCAACCCCGCGCCGGGCGATGGAAGCCTTCGGATCGGCCCGTGGCCGCACTCGGGGCAGCCCTCCGGGTCCCCGGCTGTGATGGGGAGGAAGAGCTCGAAACGGTTGCCGCAATTTTCGCAGCGGAATTCGTAGGTCGGCATGGCTCGCTTTTTGGCGGGTCGAGCGGCTGCAAAGTATACTCAAAGCCGCGCGCCAAAGTCAACGTGCGGTGCGGATTCCACACCTCCCCGGCCGCGTAGGTCGCACCTCATGCTTCAACGGGCGGGTTCGTGGACCCGCCCATCCACCGGTCGTCATTTCACAGTGTCGGTCAGACACAGACAAGGGGTACGCCTGATCCCTTCGGGGAGAAACGACGAGATGCACGCCGAACTGGTCCTTGCCGGTGGTGTCGCCTGAGCCCTTCGGGGAGAAACCCTCTGGCCCCCACAATCAGAAGGTGTAGCTCACGCTGAAGCGGTTCTTCATGCCGAAGAGCTCGCCCTCGGGCTGCTGGGCGAAATCGAACTGGATACCCAGGTAGCGCACGCTGAACCCGAAACTGGTCCCCTTGACCGCCCCCGACTCGTCGTAGTAGTAGCCTACGCGCAGGCCGACGATGCCGGCGTACCAGTACTCGCCGCCTACACCGAGCACCGCCTCGCCGAGCTCCGTCCCCACGTCGTCGGTGAGTTCCAGAAGGTACTTGGAGTAATCGAAGCTGAACCGCATCTCGTTGAACGCGTCGTCGAAGGGAATCTCGTAGGCCAGCCCGAGCTTCAGCATGCGCGGCAGCGGTTCGCGGACCTCCTGGTAGACGAGGGGTGTACCAAGGTTCATCACCATGGCGCCCAGCGAGAGCTTGGCGAGCGGTGTCCTCCAGAGGAAACCCGCGTCGAAGGCCACCGCCTGGGCCACGTTGTCGTTGGAGAGGTGGTCGTAGACGTACTTCAGCGTACCACCCACACCCAGCGCGTCCTCGATGATGTCGTACCCGTACGACAGACCGACACAGAGCCCGTAGGCGGCCATGTAGCCGATTGGCTGGGGGCTGTCCTTGGTAATGGCGATGAGGCCGGCGTTGGAGTAGAGAGCCCAGATGCCGAAGGTGCCGATGTCTTCGAAGCCTTGGATGTAGCCGAGGTAGTCGTAGTAGATGTCGTTGCCCTCGATTGAGCGGTCGGAGTGCATGGCGCCGACCATGTGGTCGGAGAAGAAGCTGAGGCCTGCGGGGTTGTAGTAGGTGGCGTGGACGTCGTCGGCCACGGCGCAAAAGGCTTTGCCCATGCCACCGGGCCGGGCACCGGGGTCCATCGTCAGCCAGGGGACGGTGATGCTGACCGCGTCGGCCAGAGCGACGCCTGCCGGGATGAGAATCAATAAAGCCGCAAACATTCTGCGCATTTCGTTCCCGCTGTGGTTCCGGGGCGGGGGTATGATAACACGCGAGGCCCGCCCGCTCAAGCCGGCCTTCCCCCGCTTCCCGTATACGGTGGATCTGTCGAATAGTTCCTTTTGTAGTGAAGGCAAGGGGTTTGAACCCCTTGTCTCCTTCAATTAGAAGGCGACCGCGATGCTGATCCGGTGGGTGGAGCCCAGCTCGTGGTTGAGCCAGCAGTAATCCAGTGAAATCCCCCACAGCGACACCCCGCCGCCCAGGGTGAGCTTCCCCCGGTCGGCGCCCAGGCGGGCCGAGAAGACGTCGGCCACGGTAATCTCGACGCCTCCGTGCAGGTCGAGGCTGACGTCGCCGAGATCGAGCTGCGCCGCCTCACCGTAATCGGCGAGGATGAGCTCGGCGTCGCCGGAGAGGGTCAGAACGCTGTCTATCCCGGCCAGGTCCACGCCCCACGCCCCCCCGACCACCACCCGCGGCTCGAAGGTGTCCGCGGTGCCGTTGCTCCAGGTCTTGACGGTGTAGGGATCGTGGACCACCAGGGCCAGCCCCGCCCGTTCCGCGGGTCGCCAGAGGACCCCCAGATCGAAGCCGAACCCGTCGGCGGTGACCGCGCCGGACTCCGCCGTGTCGGGAACCAGGTCGTCGTACAGGTAACGGACGGTCACACCCGCCGAGAGGTTCTCCAGGAGCTGCCTGGCGTAAGTCAGCTGGAAGGCGTTGCTCGTCGAGTCCACCACGTCGTAGACCTCGGGCCGGCCGTCCTCGCCCCAGCGGGTGAGCTTGATGTCGTCGTAGCCGGTGCGGATCCAGGAGAGGGCGAAGGAGCCGAGGGCCTCGTCGGGGGTCCAAAAGCCGGAGAGGGTGTCGTAGTTTACCAGGCCGGCGAAGCGGCTGGAGTGCATGAAGAGCCCGCCGTAGTTCCCGGCGAAGGCCAGACCCGCCGGGTTGTAGGCCGGGGCGGCGGCGTCCGCGGCCAGCGCCGAGTAGGCCCCGCCCAGGGCCATCCCCCGGGCGCCGAAGCCCGCCGTCAGATAATCCCCGGCGTACAGGGTGTCCCCGTCGGCCGCGACCGCGGTGACAACGAGCAAGCCCAGAAGCACGGTCGGCTTTATCATGCGCACGGAATGGCTCCTAGCGTAGCATGATGAATTTCTCGAAGGCCGTGGTGACGTCGTCACCGTCGCGGGCTTCGATGGAGTAAAGGTAGACGCCGTTGGCCAGCGGTCGGCCTCCGCCGTCGTTTCCGTCCCATTCGATGACGTTGAACCCCGTGACCAGGTCGGTCGTCTCGAGGGTCCGCACCAGACGACCGACGGGGGTGTAGATGCGGACGCGCGCCTGATCCGGCCGGGTGCTGGAGAAGAAGGTGAAGGCCGTCGGGCCCGGGGCCGGGTTGGGCACCACCAGCACATCGGACAGACCCAGACTGTCGGCCACCGAGAGCTCCGCCGAGGCGGCCCCCGGCTCGCCGAAGTTGTCGTAGCAGTAGAGCGTGAGCGTGTAGTCCCCCGCGGGCAGCTCGAGCTGCCTTTCAACCACCCCCCGGGTGTAGTCCCCGGGGATCGGCGTGTAGTCGTCGGTCAGGTCAATGTCGAAGCTGTGATCCTCGGCCTCCGCGACCAGGATGATCGGTCGGTCTATGTCGCCGGAGGCCATGGGCACACCCCCGTCGGAACGGAGTAGGAGGATACCCTGGGGGTCCTCGAGCTCGGCGGTGAGCTTAACGCTCCCGTCAATGTAGTCCCCGGAGGCGGTGGCTCCGTCGTCGAAGAAGAGGTTGACGACGGGGCCCTCGTTGTCGGCGGGGGGGTCCACCGAACCGACGATGTCCAGGTTCCAAACCTCGTCCCCCGAGAAGGGGGCGTCGGTGATGGTCTTCCCCGTCGCCTCGTCCACCAGGTACGCCCGGAGCTCCAGGTTGTAGGGGTAAAGCACGTAGTCGGAGAGGTCGTCGTACATTCCAAGGGGGAGGGCCAACCCGGTCGAGAAAGAGCCGTTCACGAGCTCCGTCGAGGCGGCGCCGACCAGGCGGTAGATGCGGGCATCGTAGTAGGTGTAGGGCATCAGCGGGCGGTCGTAGGCCCGCACCTGGACGGTTCCCGTGTACGCGGGGCCCTCCGGCGATTCAGCGCTGAGGCCCCCCGTGACGGTGATGACCTCGCCCCGGGCCACGTGGTCGCCCGTGGGCGGGTCTATGTCGAGGCCGGGCTCGGCCCGGCGCAATAAAGACGCGGAATCGCCGAACATCGTCTGGCGTTGGCGGTTATAGCGGTCCCCGGCGATGATGAGGTCCTGCATGTGGGCCAGGCCGAAGGCGGGAATATCGAGGCGACTCTCGGGATGATAGAAGGCCTCGAAGAGCGTCCGGTGGTAAACATCCTGAGCCATGCCGCCCGAGAGCCGCGTCGAGCCGGTTGTAGCGATGCAGCCCAGGGGGTGCCACAGGAGCAGCTCGCTGATGCAGTTCCGGTCTATGGACGGCGTCCGGTCGAAGTCGGCGACCGAGCAGGATGACTGGATCAAGAGCGGCGGCACCGGGCAGTCCCACTCATCGAAGTCACGGTAGAGGGGCGGGCGGTTCGTCTCCGCCAGCTCATGGGCCCAGGTGTGCCAGGCGCCGTGGCCGACGTAGCTGACCACGAGCTCACCCGACTCGAGAGCTTCCCAGAACGCGGGGGTGACGTGCTCCCGGGTGGCCCAGCGGCGCTTGCCCACATCGTACTTCTGGGGGGTGGATTGACTGTCCCGGGTCCGGGCCATGCCAAGGGCGGTCAGGTACACCTTGTCGTTCGCCATGCCGGGCTGGACGGAGTCCCGCAGCATGTTCTCGGCGTAGATGTCAAAGGTGATGCCCTCGTTCATGGAGCCCGGCGGGGGTTCACCGTCGTAATTCACGGTGTTGTCCACAAGAAGGACATGGTTGGTCTGCCAGGCGCCGCCCGGCAGCTCGGGGTAGACGCAAGCGCGGGCGACATAGGTCTCCAGCTGGGAGGGTTCGTAGGCGCTGATGCGGGTGAGCGCGACCTGGGGCAGGGGGACGTCTTCGACGGGCAGGTCCTCGGGTTCCAGGGAGGCGAAGTAATTGTCGCAGGCGACGAAGTAGTGTTCGCTCAATTCGGTTGAGCTGTTGATGACGTAGGCGGTGGGGACCATGGCCTGCGGGAAGTCGCGCCATTTCGGGCCGTCGTAGTGGTTCTCCACATCACGGTAATCGAAGGAGGCGTCCCCGACCAGGGTGACGAAGGTGAGGGGGTCGCCGACGCAGTCGGTCCAGGCGTGGTAGAGGAAGTTGCGGATGGCCGCGGGGTCCAGCCGTCCGCCCGAGTACTCGTCGTAGATGTCGTCAACGCGGACGACCTGGACCCGCAGGCCCTCGGCGCGGTGCATCTCCACCAAGGGGTCCAGGGGAGCGACCAGGTCCGGGTGGGCTATGTACACCAGGTCGGCGTCCACGGGGGAGTGGAGGTCCGATGGGATGTCGAGGTAAACGTCGGTGGGCGTATTCGCCCGCTCGAGGTCCGAGATAACCAGGTGGTAGTCCGGTTCGGCGTTCCAGACCAGCTCCAGGTCACGGGAGCCCTCGGGGCCGGTGAGCTCGAAGTTCACCAGGGATTCGCCCCGGGTTAGATCCCAGATGGCTAGCGCGTCGCCGGTGATGTCGCTGAACCGCATCCGGCGGTCGCCCGACACGCCCGGCGGGCCCCAGCCTTCGAGGGTGCCCGATTGCACGCGCAGGCCCCGGTTGTAGATTACCTGGAAGCTGTCCACATAAATGCCCGCGTAGTAAGGGGGGGGTACGCTGAGCTCGAAGGTGAAATAGTTCGTCCCGTCCACCAAGTCACCCGAAGGGATATCACCCCAGACCTCGTAAAGTTTCCCCACGTCATCCACCACGACCGTCAAGAGGGCGTCGCCCGGGTTTCCCGGTGTCTTCCCGGTGTATACCCTCAGGGTCGCGGCGGTGTCCAGGTTCGCGGTGGTGTCGAGCTGGTACGCCTTGAAACCCAGTGCCAACCTCGCGTCGCCGCCTGCGGGGTCCTGGTCGAAGAGCTGGTATTCTTCGCTGGGGGGGTAGCCATTGGTGTCCACCGTGACCCAGAACGAGTAATCCATCCCCTTGCGCATGTTTGTCGCCCGGGCCAGGTTCTTTTTGTCCTGTTCGCAGTGGAGTCGGCCCTGGAGGTAGCCCAGGGAAGTCTCGCCCGACGGGGCGGCGTCAGTCTCCCGGAAACGGAGCGGTGAGTCGGTTTGGGCCAGCCAGTAGTAGCTGTAAGGGGAGTAGAGGTTCTTGGAGCTCGGTAGGGCGGGGTCCCACTCATCCTCGGGGCGCCAGGTGACGTTGGCGTGCCCCCAGAAGTAGAGGGCGTCCCCCTCGTCGAAGCTCCCGTCGGCCTCACCCGTCACCAGAATGGGAATCGGGTAGAGCGGGTCCTCGTCGAGAGTGTCATTGAAGTCGAGCATCCTCCCCGAGGAGGTGTAGAGGGTGAGCCGTCGCGGGTCCACTAGCCTTAAGTCCAGGCCGGCCGCGACCAGGTCCTGGGGGGTGACCCGGTAGAGCCCGTCCTCCCCCACCACGATTTTCAGGCGGGGCAGGGGGAGCTGGCCCGAGTGGAGCTGGTCCGCTCGGGGTGGAGGGGGCGCGACGCGCCAGCCCTGCTCCCTGGCGTATTCGAAGTTGGGGGCGAGGCTTCGGGCAAGGTCCAGGGCCCAGGGGCTGTCGCCGGTGTCTAAGCGGCTCGCCGAATTGGTGCGCGGACGCCCGGTCGGGTAACGGAAGGCCACCTCGACCCGGATGCGCCGGTAACCGGTCATCCGACCGTCGGCGTATCCCACTGGGTGGAGGAGGAAGTGGGCCAGCCGCCAGCCCCGCACCGTCTCCACCCCCCCGGGCTCCACAGTCGGCCGGGCGACGGACGCCAGGGCGGGGTCCAGCTCGTAAACCGGTACCAGGGAAACCATCTCCCCCTCGCCGGACTCGACCCAGCGCGGCGCGGGCAGGGGGTTGTCCACGCTCCGGGAGTACGGCTCGAAGGTCTGCGCGGAGGCGGCCACGCTCGCGCCGGGGGGAATCCACAGCCGGGCCCGGAATACCGGCAGGCCCACGCTGCCCGGAAGGTCCTCAATCGTCGTGCCCCAAACGCGTATCCCGGTGTAAGTCTCGTCCCCGACGGGCGTAGGTAATACCTCGGTGTAAGTCTCGCCCTCGGGGAAGGTCACCTCGAAGGAGGCGCCGTCCGGGTCGCAGGAAAGAAGCGTGACGCGGGGGATGCCCTCCGTTTCGGACTCATCGGCGGTGGCGGTGAGCGATGGAGAGGCGCTCTGGGTAAAGCTGGGCACCCCGGTGGCCGGTCCCGTGGGGGTTTCGACGGCGGGCGGCGTATCGGGAGAGACGCGCGTCACGCCGGTCGCCTCGGCGCCCAGGGCCAATGATGGCGCCAGGAGGGCTAGCCGAACGGCCAGGAGCCACCACTTAAGCGGAGTGGTTCGGTGAAATTTCAACTGGTACATTCCTTTGGTTGACACCCCACGTAGGGGCGACCGTCCACGGTCGCCCGCGGGCCGACCGTAGGGCGGGGCTTCTACGCCCCGCCGCGGCAGCCCGTAGAAGGGCTGCCCTACACCGCCGTACAGCCTCCGCAACGAAGGTCAAGCGATTTCCCGCCACAGGACCCTTAGCGGCGCGGCCACGGCCAGAGGCAACGCCAAAATCCACAGCAGGGGATTAAACCGGGGACCGTTTACCCTCAAATACCGCCAAAAGGCCCGGTGACTCGCCAAAACACTTCGAGCGCCGGCCTTCCTCACGCTCGCACCACCCCGGTGAATCACCCTTATCTCGGGGTAGTATAGCGTAAGTTTGCCCGCCAGGACAAACCGCCGCGCCAGGTCCACGTCGTTGAAGAATATCGGGAACCGGGTGTCGAAGCCGCCGAGCCTGATGAACTCGTCCCTGCGCAGGAGCCAGCATGAGGCGTACACCTGCTCGACCCGCCGGGCCTCGTCGCGGCTCGCCGAATGGTCGAAGTCCCCCATCTTCCATCGGTTGAAAAGACCGCTCCGGGGAAATACGCGCGACAACCCGGCGAGCTCGCAGAATAAGTCCCAGGTCCCGGGCAGCCTCCGACAGGTCCGTTGCGGCTCTCCGTCCTCGCCGACGAGTTGGGGCGCCACGCCGCCCAGGGTGGAGTCGCTTTCGAGGAGGTCGGCCAACCTCCTCGCCCCGTCGGGCGGGAGGAAGGCGTCGGGGTTCAGGAGCAGGATGAATCGCCCTCGCGCCGTAGGTCGCACCGTAGGTTGAACCGTAGGTTGAACCGTAGGTTGAACCGTAGGTTGAACCGTAGGTTGAACCTTGCCGACGGCCTGGTTCGACGCCGCGGCGTATCCCTGATTCACCGGACTGGCGAAAAGCCGTAGGGCGGGGCTTCTACGCCCCGCCGCGGCAGCCCGTAGAAGGGCTGCCCTACACCGCCGCGCCGCTTCCGCCGAGCCGTCCCGCGAGCCGTTGTCGAAGACGATGATTTCAACCGGTTCGTCCTGCCGCGCCAGGTGGTCCAGGCAGCGCACGAGGTCGTCCCGGGTGTTGTAATTCACGACGATGGCCGTGACGCGCGGCGTAGGTTGCACCGTAGGTTGCACCGTAGGTTGAACCTCGCCGAGCGACTCGCCGTTACGGTCGCCCTGTGGGTGCACGCTACGCCTCGCTGACTAGGTTGGGATCGGTTTCGGCATTTAAACGCTCGTCGTCGGCCAGCCGCTCGGTGTAGCCTTTGCGGCCCATGTAGGCGTAGGTCGTTTTTTTACCCTCCTCGACGCCGGGCTGCGTGTAGACATCTATCCCGGCGAGCTTCCCGGTGATGGACGCCGCCGCCTGACAGAGGTACACCAGCGAGCCCAACGACCGCTCGTCGAGCCGCGGGAGCGTGAGGACGAGGGAGGGGGTCTTGGCCCGCAGGAGCGCCAGCACGGTCCCTTTCATCTCCGCCCGCAGGAGCTCGCCGAGCCCCCGCCCGCCCAGGTAGCTCAAGCTGGGATATTCCTCGGACTGAGGTGGGATTCGCACGTCGTCCCCGATGTCGGCGACCTCGATGAGCCAGACGACCTTGTCCTTGGGCCCGTCCACGTAGAGCTGGAGCTGGGAGTGCTGGTCGGTGACGCCGAGGGCGGCCTGGGGCGTCGGACCGTAAGGTTCGGTTCCCGACGGCAAGCCGTCCCGGCGCTTGCCCAGGCTCTCGGCCCAGAGCTGGGCGAACCAGAGGGCGAAGTCGCGCAGACCATCTGAGTAGGGCATGACCGAGACGATTCTCCTGCCGGCCTGGTGGTGCTGGTGGAGGGCCAGGGCCAGGGCCAGGGCTGGGTTTTTCCGCCAGTCGGGGTCTCCCGTGGTGGTGCGCATGGCCCGCGCGCCGGCGAGGAGCTCCCGCGCGTCAATCCCCAGGAGCGCCGCCGGGACGAGGCCCACCGGGCTCAACACCGAGTAGCGGCCGCCCACCTCGGGCGGGATGTCGAAGGTTTTGTAACCTTCGGTCGTCGCCAGGGCTCGCAGGTCGCCGAGGTCCGGGTCCGTGACGGCCACCACCCGCTTCCCGTAGTCGTCCCCCAGGACACCGCGGAGCCATTCCCGCACCACGGCGAAGGAGGCCATCGTCTCCGCCGTGGAGCCCGATTTCGTTATCACGTTCACCAAGGTCCGGCGCGGGTCCAGTTCCCCGAGCAGGTAACACAGGCGGCGCGGGTCCACGTTGTCAACCACGTGGAGCCTTGGATGGCCGGGTCTGTTCGGCGCCGGCTCGACGAAGGCGCAGTTGAGCATCCGCGCCCCCAGCCCCGAACCCCCGATGCCCAGGAGCAACAGGTCGTCGCAACGTCCCCTTAGCGTCTGTGCCCACTGGAAAAGACCCGTGAGCTGACCGTCGGGCAGCTCGGCGTAGCCCGGAGCGGGGCCGGTGAGCGCCGTGACCAGCTCCGGGTAAGATTCCCGCCATTGGGCGAAATCGAGACCGCTCCGCCCGATGAGCCGACGGTCGCTCGTCCGGAGGTCGAGTGAGATTTTCCCTTCGGCCATCGTCATCCCTTCGGACGCATTTACGCCTTCGGTCGCAGTTACCCTATCGCCCGCAGCTTCCCCTTCGGTCGCCGTCGTCGGACGTCACATCCCTCCGGTTCCAGGGTCTTTCGGGACCGCCCCGGCGAGGTCGCGCAGCAGGGCCTCGAGCTGGGTCAGCTTCTCCTCCCGGCTGACCTCCGTGTCGTCTATGACCCCGACCAGCCGGTCGAGGAAGGGGCTCAGCACGGCCCGTTCGTCCGCCCCTGTGTCGAGGAGCGTTTCCGCCAGGAAGTCCCGGGCCGCCTCGAGCTCCGCCAGGGCCTGCTCGGGCGCGCGGCTCGCCGAATCGGCGAACCGGAGGTCGACCTCCGCGGTGTAAACGTGTTGAGCCGTGACGGCGAGGGGGAGGCGCAGGCGGGACACCTCCCGCAGCGCGTCCTGCGCCCGGGCCACGTCGCCGGCCGCCAGTCCGAAGTTGTTCTCCTCGAAATCCTTTACCGCCTGTTCGAGGGCCGCGTCGGCCGACCGCACCCGCTCGGCCAGGGGGGCGAGGTCCACCGCCGCGGGCGGTTTCACCTCGCCCTGGTTCTCGGGACCCCCAGTGCAACCCGCCAGGAGGATGAGGAGCGCGAAGGCCTGTACTGCCTTGTATTTCAGCGTATCACCGCCAGTTTGGCCGTCACGGATTCCCCCCCGGGGGCCGTCACGTGGTAGAGGTATACGCCCGCGGCCAGCTCGGCGCCCGATGAGTTCGTCACGTCCCAGTCCAACTCGAAGGCGGGGCTCACGGTTTCGTATACCAGGTTCCCGACGATGTCGTACACCCGGATTTCGGAGCCGGGCGGAAGCCCGTTGAACGTTACCCCGGTGTGACGGTCGCTGCGGAAGGGGTTCGGGTAGGCGTAGATGTCCGTCAGGTCGTAGAGGTGGTCGTCGTGGATGCCGACGAGGCCGGCCAGGGCGCCGAGGGCGGCCCGCGTTATCTGCCGTGTCAGCGGGAAGCACCCGGCGATGGTCGGGTAGTCGTCCAAGTAACTGTGGTAGTAGGGGTAGGGGACGTCTATGTCCTCGATTCCCAGGAGGGCCGGGTATCCCACCAGCCAGAAGGCGGCGTGGTCGGAGCGGTAGAAATCCGGTTCGATGAGCTTCAGTCCGCTCAGGCCGTCGCCGTAACGGGCGCACGATTCCATGAGCACGTCGGCGAGCCACTCGCTCCGGTAATCGGTGACGATGTCCAGGTCCTCCTGGACCTCGGGGGGGTCGCTCCAGACGACCATGTCCAGGTTGACCGCCCCGTCCACCTGGACACCCTCCAGGGCCAGCTGCCGGGTGTGGTGGGAGCTGCCGTGGAGTCCGAGCTCCTCGGCGTTGAAGAACGCCAGGCGCAGGCTGCGTCGGGGGGTGTAATCCGCCAGGACGCGCGACATCTCCAGGAGCGCCGCCGACCCCGACCCGTTGTCGTCGGCGCCGGGGGCGCAAATGTACGGGTCTTCGTCCTCCCCTCCTCGGCCGGAGATGGAGTCGAAGTGGGCGGTGCCGTAAACGTAGCACTCGGGGTACTCGCTCCCGGTTTTTTCGCCGATGATGTTTTCCCAGAGGATGCTTGTGCCCGGGTCCAGCCCCTCGAGCCGCCAGGTGAGCCCGTCGAGCTCCCCGTCAGCGTAGGCGGGTCCGTCCTTCGTGGCGAGCCAGACCTTGCCGTTCGCCCCGTCCCAGTCCAGGGCGCTCACCGACGAGGCCTTCCCGGTGGTCACGGTCTCCCAGCTCTCCCCGCCGTCCGTGGTGCGGAACATCTCCCCGTAGAGCGACCCGACGACGAACCCGAGCGGGCCGGTGCCCGTCACCGCGAGGAGCTGCTGGGCGGGGTCCACGCCCGGAATCTGCGAGGGGGTCCAGGTTTCGCCGCCGTCGTCGGTGATGAGCAGCCGGTCTTGCGTCCCCACCGCCAGGCCCCGGTCGGAATCCCCGAAGGCCACGTCGTAGAGCGTCGAGCCGCTGGGGGAGTAGTAAGCCGTTTCCCACGTCTCGCCGCCGTCGGTGCTACGGAACACGGTCTCGTCGCGGCTCACCGCGAAGACCGTCAGGGGGTCGCCCGGAGGGCATTCAGCGTCGAAGACCTCTACGCCAACGCCTCCAACCTCCTCCCAGGACGTGCACGAGTTCACGGTACGCCAGACGTCGCCCGAAGCGCTGAAAAGGTAGCCCACTCCGCCGCCCGGGAAAGTCATGGCTGAGAAGTAGTTGGTTTCCGAGCCGAGGTCGAATTGCGTCTCGTTCCAGGATGTCCCGCCGTTGTCAGAGTGGTAGAAGGTATCTCCACCGGCAAAGCGAATCAAGCCCTCGTGGAAGACCGCACAGGCGCTGCTCTGCCAGGCTTTTATCTCCCCGGTGGGGAAGTACTGGGTGAAGGTCGTTCCGTCGTCGGTGGAGTAGAACAGGTGGGAGCTGGCCGTCGAAAAGGCGACGAGCCCGTCATCGGCGTCCATGGACTGGGGGCCGGCGCCGAGCCATTTCTCCCGCGTCACGGTGAAGCCCGAGGCCGCCAGCTCGGCGGCGATGTAGTCCCCCGCCAGGTTATTCTGCGGGGTGTAGGCGTAGCGGGTGCGGAACTCGGTCAGGTCGTAGTCGTAGGCGTCAATCCGGTCCAGGTCCACCCTGTCCACGAGCTCCCGGGCGTCGGCGGTGAGAATCTCCGGTGGGTCGTCGCGCCGGGGGGCTCTGATCGTCGGCTCCAGATGGCAGAGACGGAAACCCAGACCGATGAGCTCCTGCAGGTCGCCGGTCCCGAGGTTGCAGATTACCGCCTCGTCAGTCAGGCGGCCGAGCCGGTCTATCCCCGGGGGCAACCCGACGACGCCATTAGGCGTGAAGACGATGTACAGGTTGTCCCGGCGGTCCGGCAGCGCGCAGACGGCGTTCGCGGGAGAGGTCGTCGCCCTGAGCTCCCCGTCGCCGAAGTACCCGTAAAACACCCCCATCCCCGGCGCCCCGGCAGGAACCAGTGCGAGGTACTCGGCGGCCGGGGCCGTCGTCGAGACGAGCGCGAGGATGAGGAAGATCCGTTTCATCAGTCACCCCTTTTTGGGTCCATTTGTGTAGATTTTACCCCAACCGCCCCCCCCGAGCCAAGTCCGGTTCCGCGGGGACCCGCGAAAGTCGGTTTGCAACTGCACTCTGGAATCCGGTATGGAATTTGCTAAAAAAGAGGCGGAACCCCGGTCGGCGGAGGTTCAATGTGCCTAAAACCTTGACAGTGTGGAAAATTCGGTATAAACTACAAACGGTGATGGGGGGAAGCCGTGAAATGCGCGAATGGCCTGAATTCATAAGTGTATAGCTGTTTGTCGGCGTTCCGGATACTAAAATATCAATGCATTTTTGTCATCGTGGTGCGGCCGCGGGCGCTGAGGGGCGACCGACCCAAGAACCGACCACGTGACGAACGAAAAAAAGCAAGGGATGAGCTCGAGGGGTGATTTGAAACCTCTAAGTGGGGTATTTTGTCGTTTTTTCCCAGGGGGCCAATCTATGGGGAAAAACGCCCTGCTCGCTGTTACGGCGGTCCTCTGCCTGGCATCCGCCGTCTCCGCCGGCCCCTTCATCAACCCGGGACTGATGAGCATCCCCACGGCCTACACCCTGCCCTTCACCGCGATCAAACTCGGCTACTCGGGCAGCATCTTTCTGGGCCTGAAACCCACGAATCCGGAGATCAACGACTACTACGACTTCTCCCTCTCCGGCGGTCTGGAGTTCTGGGACATCGGCGTCGAGCTGACCCTCGCCGCCTATGATTTCGACTCCTCGGCCTACGTGGGGGCCGCCGAGGTGCGGTTCCTCCCGGAAACGGTGAAATTCCCGGCCGTCGCAGTCGGGATGCGAAACATAGGCGGCGACGTCGACGTCTCATCCTTCGGCACCCCGGACGTTCCCGGTGGGAGCAGCGTCTACCTGCCCCCGTGGCATACGAGAACCTGGTTCGAGCAGTTCACCGCCTACGTGGTCTTCTCGAAGGACTTCTACCCCGCCCTGGGCATCCCCATCCGGGGCCACATCGGTCTGGGGACCGGTGCATTCCAGGGGATGTACATCAGCACGTACACGGACTCCTCCACCTGGCAGGGCGTGTTCGGCGCCATCGAGTACCAGGTCCGCTACGATTTCTCCATGGCCCTCGAGGTGAACGGGCGCGACCTGAACTTCGGCGTCCTCTACAAGCTGCCCTGGTGGGGGTTGGAGATAGGCATGTCGGTGAACAAGCTGGAGATGCTTTTCTATTCGGAGGATGAGGTTAAGCAAGCGGACAACGGGCGGATTGACGAGTTCGACCAGGTGGACCTGGGGTTTTACTTCGGCGTGCAGTTCGGCCCCTTCGTCGGACCCTCGGATTATAAGAAACAGGAGCTCATTAAGCAGCGTATAGAACGCGGCCGCGAGCAGCTCTTGGAGATTCAAATTCGGCGTCAGGAGCTCCAGCAGCGGCTGGCCGAGGTCCGCGAGGAAATAACGAAAGAGAAGGAGCGGACCGGCGAGGAGTAGGCTAAAAAGACGACGGGGCGCCGTCACTAGGGCGTTCCATGAGATTGGATGAAGATGTACACGCGTCCCTTGGGAATATCTGCGTCTGAAGGTCCCTCAGACAAGAGGCTTAAGCCCCTTGTTGGAGCGCGGACCCCCTGGGTGATTGCGGCCGCAGGTAAAATCGTGACGGTCCTGATCCTGCTCACCGCAACCGGGACGTGGGGGCAGGAGGAGGAGGGGGAGGATGAGACGGGCAGCCTCCTCGAGGAGCTGCGTCAGGAGGAGGCCGCGTCGTCTTCGGTGACCGCGGAGCTGGAGCGTCTCACCGCGGCCGAGATGGACGAGGTGGACCTCATCGCGAAGCTCGAGAGCGAGAACCGCTACGACCAGCTCGAGGCCATGGCCCGGCGCGATTTCATCTCCGCCATGGACAAGTACTCCCGCGCCGAGGATTTCTGGGACAAGGCCACCCGCGCCGACAAACGCGGCGAAACCGACCAGGCCGAGTCGTACCGCGTCCAGGCCCGGGCGAAGTACGAGGAGTCCATTGACGAGCTCGAGTTTATAGACGACTGGTACCCCCTCTTCTCCAGGCGCTCCGACGTCTACTTCATCTGGGGCGATTCGCTCTACAAGCTCCAGGAGTACAACGACGCCGTGGGCACACTCGAACGGCTCCGCAAGGAGTACCCGGCCTACACCAAGATGGGCGACGCCCTGCTCCAACTAGGCGAGTGCCATTTCGCCCTCGAGGACTACGAGGACGCGGCCACATTCTACCAGCACGTCGTGGACAACTACCCCCAGCTGCGCTCAGCCTTTAAAACCTCCATGAAGCGCCTCGAGTGGATTTACAAGTACTGGGCCACGGACAAGTTCGACTCCACCAGATACGCCGACGCGCTTCCCCTCTTCCAGCGTCTCCTCGACGTGTACCGTTCGTACACCGACGTGCCCGAGGCCATATTCTACGTCGGCGAATGCTACTTCTACCTGGGGGACCGCGAGAACGCCCGCGAGCGATACGACAACATCAAGAGCAAGTACTCCGACTCCCGATACCTCGGCGCGTCGCTGGCACGCCTCGAGGAGCTGGCGGGGATGTACTTCGCCGAGGGCATGGAGTACTACGACATCCAGACGGAGATAACCTGGTTCCAGGCGTCGGACATCTTCGAGTTCATCGTCGCCAAGTATCCCGATTTCTCGCGCACCGACGAGGCGCTGTACCGGTGGGGGGATTCGCTCTTCCAGATCAACGACTACCAGGGCGCGCAGAAGCCTTTTATCCAGTGCAAGAAAGACTACCCGCTGAGCACATGGTGCATGTACTCGCTCTACACCCTGGAGTACATGCGCTACAGGCGGGAGAGGTTCAACGAGGCCATCCGGTTCTACCAGGAGCTGGCGGGCAAGCCGGGCTTTTCGGGATTCGAGTATGCGGACGCCGGACGATACGTCGCCGGGATGAGCTATTACCGATTGGCCAAGTACCAGAAGGCTGTGGACGTGGTGTCGGGGATTGACCGGTCGGGTGAGTACGCGATTTACGGTAGCTACCTCGGGGGCCTGTGCCTGGTGAAGCAGGACAAGCTCGACGCGGCCGTGGAGTCCTTCAAGGACATGGCCAGCGCACCGACGTATTCCGACGCCACGCGGCGTCTGGAGGGCCGCGCCCACATCATCCTGGCCTACCTGTACCAGCGCCTGGGCGACATCAACGCCGCCTGGCTCGAATACGAGCACATCTCCGCCTCGGATTATGAGAACTGGGATGACGCCCAGGTCGGCAAGGCCTACCTCATGATAATCCGGGGCGATACGGGGGATTACGACGACGTCGTCGTCATGATGCGGTCCCTTTTGAACCGCTTCCCCGATACCGAGCTGGCCCCCGACGCCTACATCCTCATCGGCTACTGCCAGATTCAGGAGCGCGAGTACGAGGGCGCCATCCGGACCCTGGAGGACGTGGTTGACAGCTACACCATCGACCGCGAGCGCATCAACTCCAATCCCGAGTACCAGAAGCTCATCGCCGAAATCGAGGAGGAGCTGAAGTTCGTTACCTCGATTCTCACCCACGAGATCAAGGACATCCGCAACATCGGCGGGGACGTTCTCTACCCCGAGGAGCTCAACGAGGCCGAGGAGGAGGCCCGCGAGATGCAGGCCGCCATCGCCGAGCTCCAGACCTTCGTCTCCGGGCGCGACATCATCGGCCGCGACATCACCGAGGACGCCGAGTTCTTCAGGGCTTACGCTTCCTTCTCGTACAAGGAGGACATCGAGGGCCAGTTCCAGAACGTCATCAATGAGCACGCGACGCATTACACGGAGCTCAAGGTGGCCCGCGAGGAGAACATCGTGAACCAGAACGAGTTGAAGGCGGGGGCCAGCGGGCGCACGGTGGTCGCCGATCTGGAGGCCCGTCAGGCCGAGCGCGAGGAGAAGATCAACTGGATCACCGGGGAGGCCTGGAAGGATGAGTTCGCCCGCTTCATGACCACCGAAGAGATAGAGGCCCAGAAAGCCGCGGCCGCGGCCGCCGCTGCTGCCGCTGCCGCGCAGAGCGGGGGCTTCGCCGGCGAGATTGAAGAAGGCGCCCAACCGCCACCCGACGAGGGGGAGGCTTCCAATCCAGAAGAGGAGGCGCTCTCCGGGGAGGGCGATGGTGGTGTAGTCCCCGATGAAGAGACCGGGGATGCAGTTTCCGGGGAGGGCGATGGTGGTGCAGTCCCCGATGAAGAGACCGGGGATGCAGTTTCCGGGGAGGGCGATGGTGGTGCAGTCCCCGATGAAGAGACCGGGGGTGCAGTTTCGGGGGAGGGCGATGGTGGTGCAGTCCCCGATGAAGAGACCGGGGGTGCAGTTTCGGGGGAGGGCGATGGTGATGTAGTCCCCGATGAAGAGACCGGGGATACGACTGAAGAGACGTCCGTCGAAGCGGGGGATACCGAGTTGCCGCCCGAGGAGACAGTCGAGCCGTGGACTTCAGGGGCGGAGCCAACGGATGAGGCGGTACTCCCCGATTAATTTCATTTTTCCACTGCCATGAAATAAAGGCCCTTAAACGGAAGCTGTTCCCCCCGTCGGTTCAATTGAGCTTAGGGGACTTCGATGTTAAAAGGTCTTTCTAGCGTCGCGGCAACCTTCCTGCTTCTCGTCGTGTTCCTACCGGGGTGCATCCCCTCGGACGGTGAGCTGACGGCCGAGGAGCTCACCGAGGTGGAAAAGGAAACCCTGGACTCGCTCGCCGAAGAGCTCAAGGATATAGAGCGTGCCCAGCAGGAGACCGAGGAGGAGTTCTACACCGAGGTTTCCGAGTACAGCGAGAAGATCCGTGAGCAGCGTCACGAGTCCATCGCCCGGTACGAGGAGATCATTAAGGAGGCCGAAGAGCTCGACAAGACCTCCCCATACCTCGAGGAAGTCTTCTACAACCTCGGCGATCTCTACTACGAAGAGGCCAAAGACCTCTTCGATGACGACGCCTACCGCGAAAGCATCCTCCGCGAGTCCGGCCCCGAACCCACCGCCGCCGATACCGAACCGCTCGGTGAGGGCGATATAGTCATCCGCACGTTCAAGCTCTCGATGAAGGCCTACCAGGATCTCGCCAATTACTACATCCAGGTCGAAGAGCGCAACCACAACCTCCCGCCCGACGCCATCCCCGCGTCCACGAAATACTTCGACGACTCTTACTACAACATGGGCGTGGTGGCCGACGAGCTCTCCATCCGCGACATCGCCGCCTTCGACCTTCACCGGACCGACTCCCTGGAGAACTTCCTGATTCTTTTGGACCGCTTCCCCGACTCGAGCTACGCCGCCGAGGTCCGCCAGCGCATCGGCCGCATCTACTTCGACCGCAACGACTTCACCAACGCCATCAAATACTTCAGCCAGGTCCAGCCGGGCGAGTTCCAGTACTACAAGGCGATGTACCTGAAGGCGTGGTCGTACTTCCTGAACCAGGAGTACGGTGAGGCGGTCACCAATTTCTTCGAGGTCCTGGACCTCTTCGAACAGATGGCCGCCGAGAGCGAAGAGGGCGCAAAAATAGCCGAGATCCACTACGAGGAGTGCGCCGAGTACTGCGCCCAGTGCTTCCTGCCCAGCATCATAGACCTCAACACCCAGCGCGAGCAGATGAGCTTCACCGAAATAGGGGTAGATTGGCGGTTCGGCCCCGAGCCCTTCAAGCGCTTCCTGATTGACAACGACTTTCTGGACATCGGTTACACCCCCGGCATCATCCGCCGCGCCATCAACAGCTATTCCGACTACGGCTGGTATCCCCAGGCCATCAACCTGGCCCGCTTCTACGTCGAAACGTACACCGACTCCCCCGACGCGCCCAAAATTTTCTACGACATCGTCAAGTTCTACGGCTCCTGGGCCGAGACGCTGATCATCAAGGACCGCGAGGACCCCGCACAGCTCGCCTGGCTCAATCAGGAGACCAAGCGTCTGGAAGCCCTGCAGAACCAGGTCCGCGACGAGTTCATCAGCCGGTACGCCGTGGGCAGCGCCTGGTACATGGCGAACCAGGACAACCCCGAGGCTCTGGCGAACGCCCGGGCCGCCCTGGCGCGCTCCCTCTACGACGTGGCAATCTACACCTACATCGTGGGCTACGACGCAGAAGAGGCGAAGGACTTGGATACGGCCAAGAAGAACTACGCCAGGGTCATCACCTACCTGGAGCAGTACCTGCGCGACTACCCCCTCGAGGAGGATGCTTACAAGGCCAACTTCTACCTGGCGATGAGCTACTACAGCGTCGGGGATTTCGCTAAGGCGGGGGACAACTTCATGCTCACCGCCGGCACATCCAGCGTGGACCTCTACCCCGGTAAGACCGAGTTCAAGGAGGAGAGCCTCTGGTACGCTGCCGCGGCGTACAAGTTCGGCTCCGACGAGTTCGAGAAGACCCGCTGGGAGGAGAAGATCAACCAGCCCCAGGTGGAGCTGACCCTGGATCAGCAGCGCGAGAAAATCCCGAGCAAGAACCCCCGGGACGTCCTGCCCGACGTGTGCAAGAAGTTCGTCTGGGCCAGCCGGGAGTACGGCCGCATCTTCAAAGAGGGGAACCCCCAGGCCGAGCACGATCTGGAGAAGCTCTACTACTGGGAAGGCAACCTGATGATGGCCTTCGACTGCTTCGACTCCGGACGCGACGCCCTGGCGCGGATTGTGGACCTCGATTTCGTACCGGCCTACGCTCCCGATCCGGCGAAGATGAACCGGGCCCAGATCGCCTTCCGCATCGGCGAGAGCTGGTACGACCAGCACTACTACTGGCGCGCCGCCGAGTGGTACCGTAGATCCGCCGCTCTGGCCGATACCGGCTCCGAGCTCGAGGAGATGGCCCTCAACAACGCCTCCGCCGCCGAGATCACCGCCGTTGACCTGGGAGTGCCCCGGGTGGAGATCGCCGAGGGGGAGGAGGAGGCCGAGCTGCCGCCGGAGATCCGCGCCCAGCTCGAGGACAGCGCCAAGAGCTACCTCCGTGTGGCGCGGGAGAACCTCTACAACCCGGACATCGCCGTCAAGGCCTTCAACAACGCCGGGTACATCTTCGCCGTCCAGCTCAAGGACTACGAGCAGGCCATCGTGGCCTACCACGAGCTCTCCGAGAACTTCCCCGACCACCCCGACGTGGACAAGGCGCTTTTCTCCGAAGCGCTGGCCTACTTCGAGCTCGAGGAGTGGTACGAGGCCGCCGGCATCTTCGAGCAGGTGCTGAACAACGCCATAACCCCGACGGAGCAGGAGCCCGCGGCTCTTTTCAAGGCCGGCGAGTGCTACGAAAAGCTGAAGAATTGGCCCAACGCCCAGCGCACCTTCACCCTCTACGGCCAACGGTACAGGGAAACCGGTGTCCCCGACCAGGTGGTGGATTCCTTCTACCGCGCCGGTCACGCCTCGCTGAAGCTGGGCGACGTGGAGACCGGCCGCGGGCTCCTCTTCGAGTGCACCAAGGTGTACGAGGATTTCAGCACCAGGCCCGGCGTCGAGGTGAACTTCGACATCCCGGCCAAGGCCTACGTTGAGATCGGCGACCTGCTCTTCGACGACTATGCGGCTATCATCCTGGAAGGTGATCTGATGGACCTGGACCCCCTGGTGGAGACGGCGACGAAGAAGTATGGAATGATGGACGAGTTAGCCGAGATCTACGGCCGGGCCTCCAGGGCCGTGGACCTCGAGGTGAACCTCTCCGCCCGCTACAAGGCCGGCCTGGTCTATGAGCAGTTCTACCTCACCGTCAGCCGGATGAAGATCAGTTTCGCCAAGCTGGACAAGCTGATGGAAGAAAATCCGGATTACGCCGCCGAGATTGAAGAGATCGTTATGGAGCAGTTGGACGTGTTCAAAGCGCAGATGGACACCTGGGCGTCCGAGAAAGGTCTCGACAAGGCGATCCAGGTCTACGAGTTGATCCTCATCAACGCCCAGGAGCGCGGCGAGACAAACCAGTGGGTGCTCAAGGCCAAGGAGCGCCTGGTGGACCTGGTTCCACAGGCCTACATGTTCTATCCGCCCATTGGGGTCAAGACCGGCATGGACAACCTGGGTGCCAGCATCTGGGACTACACGGGTGTGCGTTTCGGCTCGTCGACCGTGGACATCGCGGCCCTGGCTCCGGAACCTGTAATAGAGGAGACCCCCATCGAGGAAACTCCAATCGAGGAGACCCCAATCGAGGAGACCCCCATCGAGGAAACTCCCGTCGAGGAGACGCCCGTCGAGGAAACGCCCATCGAGGAAACGCCCGTCGAGGAGACTCCCGTCGAGGAAACGCCCATTGATGAAACGCCCGTCGAGGAAACACCCATCGAGGAGACGCCCGTCGAGGAGACTTCCGTCGAGGAAACGCCCGTCGAGGAAACGCCCATTGAGGAGACTCCCGTCGAGGAAACGCCCGTCGAGGAGACTCCCGTCGAGGAAACGCTCATCGAGGAAACGCCCGTCGAGGAGACTCCCGTCGAGGAAACGCTCATTGATGAAACGCCCGTCGAGGAGACTCCCGTCGAGGAAACTCCCGTCGAGGAAACGCTCACTGATGAAACGCCCGTCGAGGAGACTCCCGTCGAGGAGACTCCCGTCGAGGAAACTCCCGTCGAGGAAACTCCCGTCGAGGAAACTCCCGTCGAGGAAACGCTCATTGATGAAACGCCCGTCGAGGAGGACGTTGATACCGAACCGGTGTATTAAAAGGAAACCTTGGCGGTTCCGGCGCGTAAGCTATTTAGACCCTGGAGTCAGAGATGCGCGCTTTCGGCAGTGCCGTTCGACGCCTTAAAAAAAAGCAGCGAAACTTTAGTCCCACGAGCAACGTTCAGGAAACCTTGGGTTGTCCCGGGGGGCCCGTGTACGCGGGACGGCAAGCCCAGGCTTGCCGGATAGCAAACGGGGGATGAATAAAGATGCCGTTTTCGCCCAAGTCCCGTCTGATACTGGCTGGATTCGCCCTCCTATTGATCGGACCGATCGTGATGGATAGCGTGCGCGCCCAGTACTCCGACCTCACGGCGGAGCAGGTCGAGGCCCTCAAACAGGCCTGGCACGTCACCAACGCCCGCCAGGATGGCACGTCCTGGACCACGACGGACTACTCGGACGACGATTGGGGTACGGCTTCCGTGGGCGTGTTCGAGGAGGGTCTCTCCGCGGCCAGGAACCAGGTGTACGGATGGCCGAACACCGATGCGGAGTGGATCTGGGCCCGCAGCGGTGTCACCGCTTACTTCCGCCGCGAGTTCGGCCTGCCGCGCAGCCTCGTAAACGACGAGGACAAGGACGTCCAGGAGCATCTCATCGTCCGGATAACGGCCAACAACAACTACCAGTTTTACGTCAACGGCGTCATGGTGCATCAGGACTCGACCGAGGACTCGGACGATTGGATGACCTACAGCCAGATTGACGTGACGGAGTACCTCTCCGTCGGTGACAATGTGTTCGCCGTCGAGGTGGTCAACACGGACGATCCGGAAAATTACGGCCTTTTATTCGACGCCGAGCTCGTGGTGACCGGCAGCGGCGGCTACGTCGCCCCGCCTCCGGTGCGCCAGGGCGGGTGCTGACAGGGGGTGGACCTGTGATGAGTACGCGGTGGAAGGGAGTAAGTCGCCGTCGAGGGGCCAATCACCCGGCTCTCCCTGGTGGACCTCCGATGGGTACGCGGCATAAGGGGGTAAGCCTCACGGTTTTGATCCCCGTGGTCCTCGCGGCGATTCCCTGGTCGGCTTTCGCCCAGGACTCCGACGTGGACGCCGTGGTGGAGCTCGAGATATTCGGACGGAGAATGGCGCCGTCCCAGCTGTCCTTCATCCTGCGCACCGATCCCGAGTTCGAGAAGGTGATGTTGCGTCAGACCTACGCCAGCCAGATACTCAACCCCATAGACAAGGAGGAGTTCGAGAAGGGCCTAGATGTGAGCCAGCGAACCATTAGCAACCCCTTCCTCTGGCTGGCCACGGGCGCAGGTATCGCCTCCGGCATAACCGCGGGTTACATGGACGCCAATTCCGAGACCCTCAACGCCAACTGGCTGGCGGGTACGGCGGGCGTGGCGCTCCTGGTCGCAGCGGTCATCATGCTCACGGATTAGGACTCATTCTCATTCACCCGGGCGACCACAATACTCATCGCGGCCGCGAAAGGAGGCAGACGAATTCAGCCGGAAAGGCCGCCGGCGACAGGTATATGCACCCGAAGGCAAAACCCAAAAACCCACCAACCGAGGAAAGGAATCCATGTACAGACTCATAGACTCCTTCGCCGACGGCGGGGACTTCATGTGGATCATCCTCTTCGTGGCGATGCTCTCCCTGACATTCATCCTCGAGCGGACCTACTACATTATCTTCAAGTCGAGCATCAACACCAAGACCTTCATCGCCGAGCTGGAGAAGCTGATCCAGAACCGCAACATCGAGCGGGCCATCGCCCTGTGCAACACGACCAACGCGGCGCTGGCCCAGATCTTGCGGGAGATCCTCAAGCACCACTCGGGCTCCGGACGCGACATGCAGGTGGCGGCGGACGCCAAGACCCTCGAGGTCATCCCCCGGCTCGAGAAACGCACCGGCTACCTGGACATGCTGGCGCAGATCGCGACCCTCCTTGGACTGCTGGGTACGATCTCCGGCCTGATGACGGCGTTCGACGCCATCACCGTGGCGAACCCGGAGGACTCGGCCCGTCTCCTGTCGGAGGGGATCGCCATCGCCATGTTGACCACCATGTTCGGTCTGGTGGTCGCCGTGCCGACCCTGGCCGCCGCGGCGTGGCTCAAGGACAGAACTCGGAAGATAATCAACGACATCGACGAGTTCTCGGTGAAGATCACCAACCTCATCACCCAGATGAAAGGATAGGCCATGGCTTTCGGACCGAGTGGAGCCAGGCGGGGTGTGGAAGAGAAGCCCTCGACTGATGACTACCTCATTCCGATTATGGGCTTGATGTCCATGCTGATCCCCTTGCTGTTGATGTGCGCCGTTTTCGTCACCACGGTCGCGCTGCAGGTCACCCTGCCGCCCCAGGCCGCGGCGAGCGGGGGCGGAGCGGGCGGCAGCATGGGCGGGGTCACCAAGATCCTGATGGTCGGGATGAGCGCCGACAAGGGTTTCATCATCACCAACGACAAGGGCGTGCTGCCGGCCTTTCCCGAGAGGTCCGGGGCCGCCAGGAACTGGATACCGAAAATCAACGGTGCGTTCGACTACGCCACACTCCGCGAAGTGCTGACGGATAAAGTCAAGAAGCTGCCCCAGTACCAGGACCACGAGGAGGTCTACCTCGCGATCCAGGACAGTATCACTTTCACCGAGGTCATCAACCTCATGGACACCGTCCGCGGCGAAGTGAACGTCATCGAGGTCAAGACCGACGAGGACGCCGCCAAGTACGGCGTGGAGAAGGGTCAGAAGGCCTACGTCGCGACCCTTTTTCCCAGCGTGATCTTCGGTGGAGCGGTTCCGCGCTGACGATAAGGTAGACTTGGGGTTTAAACCCCTTGCCCTCGGACCGTTGAAGAAAGGAGGTGAGATATGCCAGGTGCACAGACCCCGAGCAAGCTCCTGAAGTTCAAGCCGCACCACGCGAGGAGAAAGGCAGGGGAAAAGGGTGTGCCCATCACCTCGATGATGGACATGATGACCATCGTGCTGGTGTTCCTCCTCAAGACCTTCTCCACCCAGGGGGACCTTTCGGCCACGGCGGCCAAACTTTCGCTGCCGAAGTCAGATTCCAAAGGCATCCCCGGCGTGGTCGACCGCGTCGCCGTAGGTACGAACGCGATCTACTTCCTCGAGGAGGAGGTCATGACCACAGACGAGGCTATCGGCTCGAAGGACATCGTGATCAAGCCCCTGAAAGCCAAGATGGAGACGCGTGTGGAGGCGCTTCAGGAAACCATGCGCACGGCAGGGCGTGAGGCGGAACCGCCAAAAATCCTGGTTTTGGCGGACAAGAACCACTACTTCAGCCTGATCAAGAAGGTAGTGGCGACGGCGGCGAGCGCCGGGTACATGAACATCACCCTCGCTTCGATTCAGGATACCGGCAAGTGGGAGTGAGGGTAAGCCAAGGAGAATAAGATGCCAGAAACACCAGTCAAGCCAGTGCTGGGCCTGGTGATCTCCCGGGGGGACAGGATAATCAAACGCCTGATCCCCGAACGGGATACCATCACCGTGGGCCAGGCACCGGATTGCGACATAGTGCTGCAGCATGATCCAACGGTCATGCGTAGGCACGTGCTGGCCGTCCGGCGGGGCGAGGAGTACGACTTCACCGTAACCGAGGATATGGATGGAAAGATCAGCGTGGGTGACTCGACCCTGTCGCTTCGCGACCTGCGGCTCTGCGGTTCTTTGCCCCGGGTCAAAAATGGCTACGCCTTCCGGGCGTCGCGGTCCAAGAAAGGTCAGATACGCATCGCCGACATCACGATCCACTTCGGCTACTTCACCCCGACTGTGCAGCAGATCGCCGGTGAGCCCCGGCTGGCCGATTCCATCACCTCCGGGTTCGCCCTCGAGCCTGAGGATAAGGTCTTCGCCGGGTTCTTCGTTGCCTCGATGCTGTTGGGCGGTGCTTTCGGTTGGCTTCAATCCGTCGTCGCCCCCCACGACCCCTACGCGGCGCTGGAGGACCGGCCCCGTCTGCGGCAGATCCTCGTCGCCGAGGAGTCGGACGTGATCATAGACCCTTCGGCGCTGGGCGCCGGGGATGAAACGGCGGTAGTGGCCGACATCACCTCCACCGGGACCGGAGGCGGTCGCGGGGGCGGCGTCGGCAGCTCCTCGGCCGGGGACATAGTCGGCGCGGCCGGACTGACGGGCGGCATTGGCGCGGCGGACCTTCTGATCACCGCCATCACCTCGAACGTTGTCGGCGGAGCCGGCGGCGTGATGGGGCTGTCCGGCGGCGAAGGCACCTCGAGCCTGTTCTCGGTCGGCGGAACGGTCGGAATTGCGGGCGGAGGCGCTGGAGCCGGCGGGACCGGTGAAGGCGGCGGTTTCGCCGGTGGCGGACAGGGAGGCGCAGGTGGACCGACCATCGGACGTACCGGGGTCGGCGGCACCGAAGGCGGCCCGACCATCGTCAAGGCCCGGCCGGTACTCCCCAAGGCGACCGTGATGGACAAGGGCGCCGATGTCTCCAGCGAGGCCATCAATGAGATATCGAGCTACATCCGCCAGAGGGGTGGACAGATCAAGTCCATCTACGAGAAGTACCTGAAACTGAACCCGAACCTCCAGGGTCGTATCGCCGTCAAGGTCACCTTCTCCAACGGCGTGGTTTCCAACGTCTCGGTGACCGAGAACAATACGGGGAATACCCAGATGGAATCTGAGATTGTGGGCGTGGTTCGAAGCTGGGCCGTCGGCGGCGTACAGGGCAAAGTAACCCTGTCGGTGCCGTTCGTGCTCTCGCCCAAGTAACCCGTCCCGCGGTTGACACCCGGGCGGGTTATGCACTCATATCCCGGATCGGGTATTCCCAGGGGGGGCTGTGAAAACGGCCCTCCTTTTTGTAAGGGTTCATTCGCACCAATGGACCGATCGAGGAGTAAGCCCAGGCGTAGGATGGGGGGATCGGGCTTTCGTTGTCCTTATCCGCGCCTTGAACGAGGGGTTTAAACGCCTGCCCTGATCCCTTGCGAATGACGACAAGGGGCTCGATCCGCTTGTCTGAAACTGGGGCGGGTCGTTTTAGCCGGCCCGTATGAGGGCTTTTTCCCGTGCCGCCGAAGCACCACCCGCGTGAGGACGGCGAGATTAAAACGCCCCGTCCGTCGCAGTTTCTTCGGGTACAGGCGTTTTAAGTCCACGACGAACTTGGGATTCCCCCTTTTAACCCCGGGCACCGAGGGGGGTGCTTGTCCGTATTGTTATGAGAATAGAGTGGAAAGAACGGGGGGACTTGACCGAAAGCGCGACGTGGGCTAGACTATCCCGTGGAAGACACGCCTGATTATCACGGGAGCTTCCAGATGGCCGACGAGGAAAAGAAACTCTTCCTGAAAATAGACGGCCGGCAGTACGGGCCCGTCTCGGTGGAGACGGTCAGGAAGTGGATTGACGAGAACCGGTTGGGTCCGGACGACCACGTCCGCCTCATCTCCCAGAAGGCCTGGGTGCAGGCCAAGAACGTCGAGCACCTGAACGCCATCTTCCACAAGTCCAAGACCAAGGCCCGGACCGAGGCCTTCACGAGCTGGATCGACGCCGTCGGGTCGGGATCGGCCACCATCCTCACCTTCGAGGGGCAGAAGGCCGAGCGCGACAGGATTCTCACCGAGCAGCGCCGGCTCGAGGTCGAGCGCCAGGAATTGGAGGAACTGGCCAAGCAGGCCGAGATGACCAAGGAGCAGGCCGCCGAGCTCGACGTCCAGCGCGCGAACTTGGCGAGACAGGCCAAGGAGCTCGAGGCCGAGGCCGACGAGATAATGAACATGGAGCGGGCGGTCAAGAAGCGCCGCAAGCGCCAGACCATCCTGGTCGTCGCCATCATCGCCGTCGTCGTCGCCGGGGGGACTTGGCTCACCATCGAGCTCATCGGCGAGCGGTCGGCCCTCGAGGAGCAGCGCACCGAGCTCGAGAATCGGATCAAGGAGGTAGACGCCCGGTTGACGGCCATAGACAGCCGTTTGAAGGACATTGACGTGGCCATCGCCCAGGCCAACGCCGCCGGAAACGTCGAGCTGGTCCGCTCCCTGGAGGCGGAGCGCTCCCAGTTGGAGGAACAGCGCACGGAGCTCAAAGTGCAGAGGGAGCATCTCCACGCCGAGGCGCCCGAGGTGGATTCCGGCGGTCCCCAGATCCAGGGGCGCACTGGGAAAATCGGGGTTGCCGGACCGGTGATGGTAACCGGCGAGGGTGCGGGTGATCCGGCCCGTTCGAAGACCGAAATCCGCGCCGCCGTCTCCTCGGCCCTCGGGCCGGCGCGGCAGCAGTACAACGAGCTCCTCAAGACCAACCCCGACGCCAGCGGTTCCATCAGCATCATTTTCGGCATCCAGCCGGACGGTTCAGTGGAGGGGGCCACCTACTCCAACAGCACCCTGCCGGACATCAACCTCATCGGACCCATTCTGAGTGGTATCCGCGTCATGAGATTCTCCGCCATCGAGGGCGGCTCGGTCAGGGTCACCTACCCCCTCTCCCTCACGCCCCAGTAGACTTGGGTGATTTTTCCGCCGAGACCGGCGCGGCGCCGGTCTTTTTTTTTGATAAAGCGACTCTTACGGCGCGAGTTGTTTTTTGGGAAATCTTCTGGTAGTTTCACGTACGCGGAGCCGAGGGATGATGTCGCGGATCACGCTTCCGGTTATCCTGTTGCTCTTCGTCTTCTGCGGCGGGTCCGCTCCGGAAGACGTCTACGACGATTTCGTCCGGGCGAACAACGCCCGGGACGCCGAGGGGCTGGTGGCCTGCCTCTGGTTCCAGGCGTGGGACGGACTCTCCCCGGACGAGGTGAAGGCCGCGCGGCGGGAGCTCATCCCCACCGCCGAGCGTGAGTACTTCCTGGATGAAATCGTGGATCACGAGGTCATCCAGGTCGAGGAACGCGCCGAGGACGAGCGCCGCGTGCTGGCCCGTCAGGTTTTCACAGACGCCTACGGCAACCGGTACTCGGACCAGTACTCCTTCACCCTCGTCCGCCGGGATGGCGGCTGGTTCATCTACGTCCCCGCGGAGCAATAAATAATGCCCCTCTCTCGGCACATCTCCGTGGTCATCGTGCCCCACACCGGCGGCTCGGCGCGGCCCTACCTCGTCCGGCGCTGGACGCTCGTGGGGGCCGTCATCTTCATCGCCGTCCTGGTCCTGGGCCTGGGCGGGACAGCTCTGTACTACGCCCTTTTATACAACGACTCGGTCCACCATCTGAAGCCTCTGGAGGAGCGCGGAGATTTCCTCGCCCGGCGGGTGACCGAGTACAAAGAGGCGGCGATGATCTCCGGTTCCGAGCTCTCGGCGCTCCGGGCGGCCGCCGAACGCGACAAGCGGGCCTACGAGCGCTCCATGCGAAACATCCGCCTCCAGCTCACCCAGCTCCAGAATTTTTACAAGAACCTGCGGATCATGGCCGGGTTCAAGTTGGAGGAGGAACAGGCGGCGAATCTCCTGGGTCAGGGCGGGGGGACGGGCCTCCCCCTCGGGCGCTCCGAGCCCCCGAGGTCCACGGACGAGCGGATGGCCATCACCACCTTCGGGTTGAACTTCGTAGACCATGACACCGAGGAGTACGCCGCCGCGGAGGCCGCCCTTCTGTCCGACATGGCCGGCCTATCCCAGGACATGTACGAGCTGGTCCGGGAGCTGGAAAAGCGTATCTCCACCATCAGCCCCGACGTTCCCTACGGCGTCCCCATCCAGGGGGTGATCACCAGCTACTTCGGCGATCCGCGCTGGCACGGTCCCCATCAGGGGCTCGACATCGCGGCGCCCATCGGGACTCCGGTCCGCACGCCGGCCAGCGGCGTCATCGTCGAGTCCGGCTTCAAAGGCGCTTACGGCCTCACCGTTTGGATCGATCATGGCAACGGCTATTCCACCCGTTACGCCCACCTTAGTTCCGTGGCCTATCAGGTGGGCGAGCGGGTGAACGCCGGCAGTGTGGTGGGCGCCGTCGGCATCACCGGCGCCACCACCGGACCCCACCTCCACTACGAGATCCGGCTCAACGGCATCGCCGTGGACCCGCTATACTACATGGTCCAGTAGGTGGCCCCAGGGATTATCACCTCCAAGAGAACCGAATGTATTCACTTCATTTTCAGCGGTTATAGACGGCCCTCCCCCATAAAAGCGACACGACGGCCCCTGAGGGGCCGCTCTCCATGTGGCGGCAGGTAATTTGAGCCGACAACGTCTCCGACCGTAGGCGAGGGGCCGCTCCACATTTGGGGGTGTGGCCGGGGAGGGGGGGGCATTATTCCCCCTCGCCCTTATGGGGAGAGGGGGTAGGTCGGGGTAGGGAACATAAACGCGGCGGGGATTGGAATCCCCGCCCTACATCTCTCACTGCGGCGCTCCACGACCGGCGCCGGCTTTGGGCTGGAACGATACCGCTTAAAGCGTGACGCGCTAGAGCCCCAGCGGTTCGCCCACGACGATGACCGAGTGCTCCCCCCTCCCGGCGCGCAGATGGATGACCAGGCGGTTGCAGATGCGCCCCTCGGAGTCGCAGTCGTGGCAGAATCCGGTGTCGGCGCAGGGGGTTTTTAGCTTGAGCCGCATGGCGTTGGCCGGCGCGGCGAAGTTGCGGACCCGGGAAATGGCTTCTTCCAGGTCGAAACAGAGCTTGTTTATCCCCAGCACGTAGATGACCCTCCCCGGGCCGAAGCAGGTGGCCGCCACCCGGTTACCGCTGCCGTCCAGGTTGACTATCTCGCCGTCGGCGGTGACGGCGTTCACCCCGGTGAGGAAGACGTCGGCGGTCAGGCCCCTCCTGCGCAGAGCGTACTTCTCCTCCCGGGACGCGTCGGAGGACGGCGTGAAAACCTCGTGACCCCGCTCGCGGAGGGCCTCCAGGGCGCCGATCTGGCCCAGGGTGAGCGAGCCGCCGACGCCCACGGTGGCCCCCGCGGGCACCCGATTGAGGAGCTCCTCCAGGGCCTCCGTGCGGGTCCGGACGAAGACCGCGTCGTATCCCAGAGCCCGGAGCTGGGCGACCAGGTCCTCGCCGCCCAGGCGGCGGTATTTGTCCAAGGCCTTTTCGGCGGATCTGTCGGCCGGGGTGGGCATCCTATCTCCTTTAAGCAGACAAGGGGTATCGCCTTAGCCCTTCGGGGAGATAACCCCTTGCCACGTCGCATCATTACGCCGAGGGCCAGTCCTCGAGGGCGCGCAGGGCGGCTCCGCGAATGAGATCGGGCCTGAAGCCGCGCCGTTCGAGGTGGGAAAGGAGCCTCCGGGCGGCGGCCTCCCGGTCCAGGCCGGCGAGGGAGGGCAGCTTCGACCGCACCGCCTCCTCCACCAGCTCCTCCTCGTCGAGGGACATCTCGCCTAAAATCTCCGCGATAATCGCCGGCTCCACCCCCCGCCGGCCGAGTTTTGCCCGGATCAGCCGCTCCCCGCAGGGTTCCCGGTTCTCCAGCTCCCGGGCGAAGGCCAGGGCGAAGCGGCGGTCGTCGAGCAGCCCCCGTTCCACGAGGCCCGCCAGGACGGTCCCGACGACCCTGGGCTCGAAGCGCCGCTCCAGCTTTATTCCGAGCTCACGCTCCGCGTGGTCCCGCCGGGCGAGGAGGCGGTAGGCGGCGTCGCGGCACCTGCGGAGCTCCTGGGAATCGTCCATCTTGCCCCCGAGGATTATAGCAGCCCCAGCGCGGCGGGCAAAGTAACCCTTGTGAAAGCGAGCGCGGGCCGGTAAGATTGCCCTGCGCACGAAAGCGCGTCTCAACCTTTCCCATGGCCCAGTACGCCGACGTCGTTTTTTACCTCCACGCCCACCTCCCGTACCTTCTGGGTCACGGCACGTGGCCGCACGGGTCGGTCTGGCTCTACGAGGCGGCCGCCGGGGTTTACCTCCCCCTCCTCCGCCGGCTCCGGGAGCTGGCGGGGCGCGAGGTTTCCCTCCGCGTCAGCCTCGGGTTCACGCCGACGCTGGTGGAGCAGCTCGCCGACCCCCGGTTCGAGGGCGGTTTCCGGGAGTACCTGCGCGGGCACGCCGCCGCGGCCGCCGACGATGCCCGAGGTTTCGAGGCGGAGGGTGAGCCGCACCTCGCCGGGCTGGCCCGGGGTTTGGAGGCCGAGCTCCGGGGGCATCTGGAGGACTTCGACCATCTCGACGGCGACCTTTTGCGGGGCTATCGCGAGCTCGCCGAGGTGGGTTTCCTTGAGTTTGCAGCGGGAGCCGCCACACACGGCTACCTCCCGCTACTCGGCCGGGAGGACGCCGTGGCGCGCCAGGTCCGGCTGGGGCTCCTGGCCCACGGGCGTCATCTGGGCGGTTGGACCGGCGGTTTCTGGCTCCCCGAGTCCGCCTACCGGCCGGGACGCGAATGGCGACGCCCCTACACCGCGGATCCCCTCTCGCCGCGGGAGAGTATAGGCGCCCACCTGGACGCGGCGGGGGTCCGCTTCACCTTCGTGGACGCCCATCTGGTTGAGGCGCGGGTCCCCGAGGACACGCCGGGCGATCCCGCGCTCCTCGCCGATTACCGGGATTCCCGCCGCCAGTTCCGCACCCCCTACCCCGACCGCTCCCCCTACGGCGTCTACGCGCCGGATGGATCGGCGTTCCGCGTGTTCGTCCGGGACTCGTCCGCCAACCGGCAGGTGTGGGACGGCTTCGTCGGCTACCCCGGCGACGTCCTCTACCGGGAGTTCCACCGGCGGAGGTGGCCCAGCGGCCTGCGCTACTGGCGGGTGACCGGCAAGGATGTCTACGTCGGCCACAAGGCCCCCTACGACCCCGAGGCCGCCCGGGCGAGGGTCAGGGAGCACGCCGGGCACTTCGTCGGCGTCCTGGAGGACCTGGCGGCCAAAGCCCCCGGTGAGCGGGCCGTCCTCACCCTGCCCTTCGACTGCGAGCTCTTCGGGCATTGGTGGTATGAGGGTCCGGAGTGGCTGGCCCAGGTGCTGGAGGGTGTCGTCCGTTCGGAGAGGCTCACACTGGCCTCCCCATCGGAGGTGCTCGGGCGCTTCCCGGCCGAGCCGGTTGTCCTCCGGGAGGGCTCCTGGGGCTACGACGGCTACCACAAGGTGTGGCTGGGGGATCATGCCCGGGATTATTGGGACGCGGTTTACTCCGCGGAGGACCGCCTGGCCGACACCGTTAGAAAACACGGGGACGAGAGGCGGGAGCTGGCCCGCCGTCTGCTGGCCGCCGCCGCCCGGGAGCTCCTCCTCCTGGAGGCCTCCGACTGGCCTTTTCTCATCTACTCTCACTCGGCGCGGGACTACGCCCACCTGCGGTACAATCAGCACCGGGAGTGCTTCCACGCCCTGATTACGGCTCTGGAGCGGCTGGACGCGGGCGGCGTTCCGCCCGAGGCCGAGGAGCTTCTCGCCCAGCGCGAGGCGAACGCGCCCTTCGGCTGGGCCACCTGGGAGGAGCTCCGGTGAGGGACATCACCTACGCGGCTTCCCTCGTCGCGGATGAGCCCCTGGACGCGGAGCGTCACTTCGCCGGGTTGACCTCGCTGCGGGCCTGGCTCGATTCCGAGGAAGCCCCCTTCCCCGGTTACCGGCGCTTCTACACCCTGTTCACCCATCGGAACGCGGCCGGTTTCCGCGAGCACCCCGATCTCCTGGTCCGGCTCAGCCGGAGCCTCTACCCCCTGTACGCCTGGCTGCGGGTGGAGTTAGGCCCCGATTTAAAGGCCCTTCAGATTCGAACGGGCATGGCCAGCCACACCGGGGCCGACGCCGGCTGGGGGGCGATTCTCTGGGCGGCCATCGGGCGGGCGTTCATCTACATCATCCCCGCCTGGCTCGCGCTTTACGTCCTCAAGCCCTGGGAGATCAACCTGGCCCTGGGTATCGCCTGTTTCGTCCTCGCCGGCCTCGGCTTCCTCTTTTTCGAGTACACGCTGATCCGCGCCGCGCTCACCGCCCGCAGCATCGCTTTCCGCGCAGAGCTGGTCCGGCTCCACGACGGCGCCGTGGGACGCATCGGCGCAGAGCTCGGGCTGAAGCTCCTGGTCAGCCGGCAGGTCACAGGCCCGGGCGTCGAGCCGGAAGTCCCCCGCCGTCACAGCGTGGCCAACGTCGAGGGGGAGACCGGCGAGATGCCCCCACCCACGGATTGAGTCCGATGCCGAGAGGTTTCGCCGACAGCCCCGGCTCCCCGAGCGACCGCCCCCCGGCGACCGGCATCCGGCGGCATCTCCCCAACCTACTGTCGGTCACCCGTCTGGTCATGCTGCCGGTGGTGCTCTACCTCGTCACGCTGCCCGACGCCTGGGCGCCCTGGGCCGCGGCCGGGCTGATGATTCTGTCCATGGCCTTCGACGGTCTGGACGGCCTGTTGGCCCGGCGGTGGAACGCCGTCACCGAGTTCGGCAAGGTGATAGACCCCGTGGCGGACAAGGTCTGCATCGGCGCCGCGGCGGTGATGCTGGTCATCTACCGGGATTTTCCCCTGTGGCTGACCGTCGCCGTCCTGGGGCGGGACGCGCTGATTCTGTTGGGCGGTTGCCTCCTGCGGCACCGCCGGCGCGAGACCCCGATGAGCAACTCGGCGGGCAAGGCGGCGGCCTTCGTCCTCGGGGCGACCCTCGTCGTCTACACGCTGCGTACGGGCCGCCTCTGGCTCCAGACGGCTCTGTCCTGGCTCTGCGCCGTTCTGGTTACGGCTTCTCTGGCGGTCTACCTGTACCGGTACTTCAGGCTGATGCGCGGAAAGGGCGCCGATGCGGCGTCCACGGGAGGTGCTCATGGCGGCGAGGGACGTTGACCTGCGCTCGGACACCGTGACGCGACCGGACAGGCCCATGCTCGAGGCGATGGTTTCCGCCGAGGTCGGCGACGACGTCCTGGGCGACGACCCCACGGTGAAGGAGCTGGAGCGGCGGTACGCCGGGCTGGTGGGGAAGGAGGCGGCGCTTTTCACCGCCTCGGGCACCATGGCGAACCAGGTGGCGGTGGCCGCCTGGACCACGGGCGGGGACGAGGTCATCCTGGGTCAGGACGCCCACATCCTGGAGTACGAGTACGGGGCGCCGGGATTTCTGGCCCGGGTGCTCACCCGGGAGGTCCCCGTGGTGGAGGGGGCGCCCGATCCGGACGCGGTGAGGAAGCGCTACAAGTCCGGCGAGTTCCACTCCTCGCGCACCTCTCTTTTATGCCTGGAGAACACCCACAACCGTCTGGGCGGCATCGTGCCGAACCAGGCGATTTTCCGCGCCCTGCGCGTCTTCGCCGACGAGCGCGGGGTAAAAATCCATCTGGACGGCGCCCGCCTGTGGAACGCCTCGGTGGCCACCGGGAAACCCATGGCCGAGCTCGCGTCGGTGGGAGACTCGGTGATGAGCTGCTTCTCCAAGGGGCTCGGCTGCCCCGTCGGCTCGATTCTGGCCGGTCCGGCAGACTTCATCGCGCGGGCGCACCGGCTGCGGAAAATCTGCGGCGGCGGGATGCGCCAGGTGGGGATCCTCGCCGCGGCCGGCCTCTACGCCATAGAGCACAACTGGGCCCGCATGGCCGAGGACCACTCCAAGGCCCAGCGGCTGGCGAAAATTTTGGCCGGAACCTCCTGGGCCCGGATAGACCCCGCCCAAGTCCACACCAACATCGTCATCCCCCTGCTCGAGGGCGTGGCCTCGGACCGGGTGGCGGAGGAAGCCGGGGCGAGGGGGGTCCGCTTCTTCCCCTTCGGCCCCGACAAGTTCCGCCTGGTCACCCACAAGGACGTCTCCGACGATGACGTGGACTACGCCTGCGAGGTCCTCGCGGGCCTGCGTTTTTAGAAATGCACGAGCTGGGCGTCACCCGGGAGATCGTCCGGACCGTGGAGGAGGAGCTGACCCGGCTCCCGGAGGGGACGCGTCTGGTCAAGGTGAAGCTGCTGCTGGGCCGGCTCACCGGCTTCGTGCCCGAGAGTATCGAGTTCTGCTACCGGGCGCTCACCGAGGGGGACCGGCTCGGAGGCTCGGAGTTGGAGATAGAGCGCCGGGACGGGCGGGTCCGTTGCGGGGGCTGCGGCGGGGAGTTCACCCTCGACGAGCCGTATTTCCTCTGCCCCGGCTGCGGGGGGAGGGACCTCGTCGTTCTCGAGGGTCGGGAGTTCCTCATTACCGGCCTGGAGGTCGAGGAGGGGTCTTGAGCGAGGAAAGCCTTTCCAGCCGGTTGATCTACTCCGGTCGGATCATGGAGGTCCGGGTGGACGAGGTGCGGCTGGCCGACGGGAAGCTCTCCATCCGGGAGCTGGTCCGCGTGGCAGACGCCGTGCTGATGCTGCCCCTGCTCGATGACGGGACTGTCCTTTTGATCCGCCAGTACCGCAAAGGGCCCGAGGTGGACCTCCTGGAGCTCCCCGCCGGGAAGATAGACCCGGGCGAGGACCCCCTGTCGGCGGCGCACCGGGAGCTCCTGGAGGAAACGGGCTACCGGGCGGGGAAGCTGGAGCGCCTGTCCGGCGTTTACACCTGCCCCGGTTTCTGCAACGAGCTCATCCACCTGTACCTTGCCACGGAGCTGAAGCGGGAGCGGCCCCGGCCCGACGACGATGAGCTGATACGCCTCGTGCCCACGCCGCTCGCGGAGGTGGAGCGGATGCTCTTCGATGGGCGTCTGGTGGACTCCAAGAGCGTGGCTGCCCTGGGTCTTTATTTTATGCGTCGCGCTTCGGGCCGGGGGGTGCGCGGCGGTCCCCTCCCCCCTTTGGGGGGAAGCGCGCTTACGGGTTAGGGTGAGGGGTAAAAAGCGGCGGGGACCGAAATCCCCGCCCTACGCGTAAGGCGTCAATCGCGCGTTAACCTCGTAGGGGCCGACCTTCAGGTCGGCCCGCGGGCGACCGCAGAGGACTCGTCCTACGGGTCGCCCCTACGTCATTACAACGCGGCACTGGGCGGGAACCGTCCCACCGGCTAATCCGAGAACCCCGCCTTGATTTCCCCCCAGCTCGCGGGCTGTACGTTGGTTTCCTCCGGCGTGCCCAGGAGGCGGAAGTAGGCCGAGCATTGTACCGGGTACCACTGGAAGTACAGGTTACCTATGGTTTTAGAGCCCCATATGCAGTTCTCGGCTTCCGAGCGGATTTCGAGCCAGAACGGCGTCCCGGCTTCGATGTGGCAGGGCTCGATGTTCAGCCGGTACAGGTACAGGATATGTCCGTGGTAATCGAATCCGGTGTCGATTTCTTCCAAATCGTCAAGGCTTACCCAGTCCCTGAAGTAGTACGCACCGGGCATGCCGTACTGGTCGTAGCGCACGTTCGCCCAGAACGACCCGCGGTGAGCGGGCTCCTCGGGGTAGTAGTATGCCCAGAATTCCACGACCTCGATTTCCGCGTCCGTCTCCAGGGTGAAGTCGTCCTGGGTGTAGTACTCGCCGTAAATTTGCCAGCCGCCGTTCATGAACAGGTAGTCGTAGCACTGGTCCCACAGGACCTGGGGGGCGTCGTCGGCCGCGACGGGAACGGCCGTGAACGTGACGGCTACGAGTAAAAGTATCGTTATCCTGGTCATGGTTTCATCTCCTCAATCCGTCAGGTCGAGATACACGGTATCCCAGGCCCAATAATCATACCAATCCCCGTGGTAAATCGTGTAGTACTTCCAATCCTGATTGATGCCGGGAGGGTTGGACGGGTTGTACGAGTAGTCCTCATCCGTCAGTACAAACGACCCGCCTCCGCCGAACTCCACCCATTTGTAACCGCGGACGTAAGTGCAACAGTACACCGGCGGGATTTCACAAGGTTTAGACCACCAGTTGAGGTTGGGGAAGAAGAACGGGTAGGGGTCTTCGCCAGAACCGTAGTAGTAACCTCCGGTTTTGAAGGTCCAGCGCTTGGAGTTAGGTCCGGTGTAGGTGCAAGTGAAATATATCGTTTCCATGAGTCGGTTCTCATCTCCGTCCCAGTTGGTCATCCAGATTTGTACCGTGTCGGAGTCGGGCGTCCAGTCGAGCGGGGCGTCGATGGTGCCCCATATACGCCAGTAACCTATTACGTATTCGCTCTCCCCTCCCGCCGGATTCTCATTCGGCAGCGGCGGGTATTCAGACGGTGAGAGTGAATCCTCACAAGAAATCAGATTGAACGCCGCTAAAATCACCAGAAGAGAAGAGAAGAGAAGAGAAGAGAACAACTTGTGTTTATCCATTACCATACCCCCTTTTTGGTTTTTTACACGACTAAATTAATCTAGCACAAAATATTAAGGTCGTCAAGGGCCACCGGAATAAAATAAGGGGTCCTGTGGGGACCCCTTTCGCGCGGATGAAGCCGGTGCTAGTGGGTGTAGGGCTTCTCGGCGGGCTCGGTAGCGGTCCCGTCAGCTTCCCCCGGTCGGGTTCGCCTCGGCGGCCGGAGCGACCGAAGAGGCTCTTGTCAGGGGTTTGTCGAGTTTTGCATACTTGCCTGAGGTTTTTCGATTGAAGGGATGACATGGACGGCGTAAAAAGAGCGTTCAATCTGACCGGGGTGGTCCTCCACACGGGCCTGGGCCGCGCCCCCCTGGCGGATGAGGTCGTGGCCGCCATGGTCGCCGCGTCCCGCGCGGCCGAGGTGGAGATTGACGTCGAAACGGGTGGGCGGGGACAGAGGCAGGACGCCGTCCGGAATCGCTGCGAACGGCTGTTCGGCCTCCCCGGCTGCGCCTTCAACAACAACGCCGCGGCCACGCTCCTGACCCTGGCCGCCACGGCCGCGGGGCGCGAGGTAGTCGTCGGCGTGTCCCGGCTGGTCGCCATCGGCGGTTCTTTCGCCATGCCGTCGGTGATGCGCCAATCGGGCTGCACCCTGCGGGAGGTGGGGAGCGTCAACCGGACCAGCGTCGCCGACTACGCCGAAGTGATCGGGGAGAACACGGGTGCCATTTTCACGGCCCACCGCTCCAACTTCCGCCTCGAGGGCCGCTTCACCGAACCGTCGCTCGCCGAGCTGGCGGAGCTGGCACATTCCCGCGGACTCCCCTGCATCTACGACCAGGGGTCCGGCCTGGTCCGGGAGGTCCCCTGGGCCCCGGGGGCCGACACCGTGACGTCGGCCCTGGAAGCGGGAGCCGATCTGGTGTGCTTCTCCGGCGATAAAGTCTTCGGCGGACCCCAGGCCGGAATCGTCGTCGGCCGGGCGGACCTCGTCGAGGGCTGCGTCCGCCACCCCCTCGCCCGGGCGGCGCGGCTGGACAAGGTGACGCTCGCCGGCCTGGCCGCGACCCTCGACATTTACCTCGCGGGGCGGGAGGACGAACTGCCCGCGCACCGGCTGTTGGCGGCCACCGGCGGGGAGCTCTCGAGACGCGCGGAGGCGCTTCTCCCCGAGTTGGAGCGCATCGGGGGCGGGCGCTGGAGGGTGCGTGTGGAGAAAACGGTGGGGCGGGCCGGTTCCGGGGCGCTGCCGCTGGTGGATTTCCCCTCCGCCGCTCTGGTGCTCACTTCCAATGCAGTAGGGGGTCGGGAGCTGGCGGGGGTATTTCGCGCTTTCGGAATCTTCGGGCGCGTGGAGGACGCCCGGCTCCTGTTGGACCTGCGCGCCCTGCCACCGGAGGAGGAGGGGGAGTTCCTGGCGGCGGCTTCCGCCGCGGCCTCCCGCCCGTAAAAAAGGGGTGAGAACCCCTTTCTTGATGGCGATCCTACCGGGTCGCCCTTTTCCGCTGACCGCACTTCTTCACGCCTGCCGGGTCAACACCTCCTCGGCCAACTCCACCAGCACCGGCCCGACCTCGGGGTGGGGGTGTCCCAGGGCGATGTCCCGGGCGCGCCGGGCGTAGCCCCGGGCGACCTGGGTGGCGTAGCCCAGCGAACCGGTGCGGTCCAGGAGGTCGGCGACCCGTTTTCTCAGGCCCCCGCCGGAGAGGCTCAAGAGGCCGAGGAGCTCTCCGCCGTGCTCGTCGTGGTGCAGGCCGTGGATGAGCGGCAGGGTCAGCCTCCCCGCGGCGAGGTCGTTCCCCTCGTCCTTGCCGGTGACTTCCCGCGCGCCGGCGTAGTCCATCAGGTCGTCGGTTATCTGGAAGGCCATGCCGAGGTTGAAGCCGTACCCGCGCATCCCGGCGGCGGCCTCCCCCCCGCCGGCCAGGAGGGCGCCCATCTCCCCGCAGGCGCCGAAGAAGCCCGCCGTCTTGTGGGCGATGATCTCCAGGTATTCCCGCTCCATGGGCTCGAAGCGCACCGCGAAGCCCCCTCCGGCACCCGGTCGGACGACGCGCCCCAGCCAGCGCGTTTCGTTGAGCTGCCTGATCTCCCCCTCGCAGAGGTCCGCCACCGTGCTCGCCAGAATCCGGACCAGGTCGGCCCGCCCCGTGGCGGTTATCAGATGGCGGATGGCCCGGGCGTAGAGGTGATCCCCCATCAGCACCGTGATCTGGTTTCCCAGGTCGGTGTGAATGGTGGGTACGCCGCGGCGCGTCGTGGACTGGTCTATGACGTCGTCGTGGATGAGGGTGGCCAGGTGGACCAGCTCGCAGACCGCCGCCACCTCTACCGCCGTGTCCCGCGGGCCGCCGTCCTCACTTCCACCCCGGGCCGCCAGTAGGACGAGAATAGCCCGCAGACGCTTTCCTCCGGCGGCGACGAGCCGGGACGCCATGGTACTCACGAGCTCGAACTCGCCGGCGATTATATCCAGCAGCCGATCCTCCAGGCGGAGCAGCTCGTCGTTCAAGAGGTCCTTGGCTGTGGCGAGTTTCACGGTTCGGGCCTTACAGAGGGATTAACATGGCCAGGGCGAAACCCAGGGACAGGGTCAGGTTGCCGGCCAGTTGGAGCTGCACCGTCTTCCCCTCGGCGGGCACGAGGGCCCGCGGCTGGTCGTAGTTGGAAAAAACGCCCCGGACGGCGCCGACGGCCAGCGGCAGGGTGAGGAAGATCAGGAGCGTCCAGTAGGGCAGGACGCCCAGTAACGCCAAGACGAGCGAAGAGACGTACACCGCCGCGACGATGAAGGCGAAGGCGGTCCGCGAGCGGCGGGCGCCCAGGCGGACGACCAGGGTGCGTTTCCCCACCGCGGCGTCGGCCTCGATGTCGGGAATCTGGTTCACCCAGATGACGCCCAGGATGAGGAAGGCGGCGGCGATGCCGGCGTAGAGGGCGCCGGGATCGAAGGCCCCGGCCTGGACGTAGTAGCCGCCCAGGACCGGCAGGAAGGCCACGTCCAGGGCCACGACGAGCTCCCCCAGGCCGCGGTAGCCCAGCTTGAACGGCGGCGCCGCGTAGAAGAACCCGGTGACGAGGCCGAAGAGGCCCAGGTAGAGGATCCAGTTCCCCGGCGTCAGGAGCCAGAGGGCCGCGCCGATTCCTCCGGCCGTCAAAAAGCACGTCAGGGAGATGAGCCCCACGGTGCGCCGGCTGACCAGGCCGTCCTGGATGACCCGGGAGCCGCCGTTGAAGGGGGAATAGTTCCGGTTCGCCTCGTCGTTGCCCGACAGGGAGTCGAAGAAATCGTTGGCGGTGTTCACGCCGGCGTTCAGGGCGGCTATGCCCGCCAGTGATAAAAGTAGCATCCAGGGGTCGAGCTCCCCCGTCCGCCAGAGGGCCACCAGGTTGCCCAGGAGAGCGGCCGAGGTGGTGGCGGTGAAGAAGGGCGCCCTCAGGGTGCGCACGAGCAGTTTGAACGTCATGGTTCCGATTACGGTTGCGTCGGTCGAACGACAACGCAGGATAGCATCCCGGCCTGGGGCTGTCAATGCAAGCCTTGCCTATGCGGCCGTCCGCCCTTATAATAAGGTCGTGCTGTCTGAGATGCCAAGTCCCCCGGAGCGGCTGCTAAAGAAAATCGCCGGACGCGCGGTCCTGGTCGTCGGCGACCCGTGCCTGGACGAGTACCGCTACGGGCCGGTCGGCGCCATAGCCCGGGAGGCGCCGGTGGCCTGCCTCGACGAGAGGGAGCGGGTCTACGCCCCGGGTCAGGCGGCCAACGTGGCGGTCAACGCGGCCGCCCTGGGGGGGAGGGTGACCGTGGTCGGCGTCCTGGGCGACGATTCCGCCGGTGAGCGCCTGTCGGGCCTGCTCCGGGAGCGGGGCGTCGCCTTTGCCGGGGTGGTCTGCCCCGACCGCCCCACCACGGACCGGCTCAAGCTGGTCGCCACGGAGCCGGATGCCCAGCACGTCTTCCACTCGTACCGCGAACAGAGGTCGCCGCTGGACCACGACACCGCGGGGCGGCTGCTGGAGGCGGTCCGGGAAAGGCTGCCGCGGAGCGACGCCCTGGTCGTCTCCGATTACACCAACGGAGCGGTTTTTCCGGACATCATAGCCCTGGTGCGGGAATCGGGGCGGCCCTGGGCGGGCGATACCAGGAACCCCTTGGAGAATTTCACCGGGGCGACATGCTTGAAGCCCAACGCGCGGGAGGTGCGCCTCTGGGGGAGTACCGTCGGTTCGGAGGGGGCCGACTGGGGCACACTCTGCGAGCTCTGCCGTCGGAAGCTCGAGTTGCGCTGGCTCTGCCTGACCCTCGGCGACGACGGGCTCGAGCTCTACCACGACGGGGGCCTGGAGAAAACCACCGCTCTCTGCCCGCGCCACCTGGTCCGCGACCACACCGGGGCCGGCGACACCGTGACCGCGGTGCTGGGGCTGGCCCTGGCCGCGGGCCTGACGCCCGCGGAGACGACGGCGCTCGCCTCCTGGGCCGCGGCCGACGTGGTGGCCCAGTCGGGGACCAGCGTGCCCCAGGTCAGACCACGATGAGCCGCCTCCTCGTTCTGGATTACGGCTCCAACTCCCTGCGCTGGCTCGTGGCGGACCTTTTGGCCTTGCATGGGATGGGCGCGTTGGGGCCCGTGGAGAGCGGCGGGCGCTCGACCGGGCTCGGCAGGCCGGGGGAGGACGGTCGCATTTCGCAAAAAGCCGTCGAAAACACGCTGGCGGCCACGCAGGAGGCGATAGCGCGCGGGCGCGAGCTTGGGGTGGACCGCATCCTGGCCGTCGCCACCCACTTCGCCCGCGAGCTGCCCGGCGTCAAAACTCTGGCGGACGAGATGAAATCCCGCTGGGGCGTCGAGCTCACGCTCCTCTCCGGCACCGACGAGGCCTGGCTGACCCGGGTGGGGGTGGACGAGGGGCTGCGCGGCTTGGGCCTGGACGGGAGGGCGTTTTTGGCCGTTGACGTGGGGGGCGGCTCCACGGAGCTCTCCTGGTGGGGCGGTCGGGAACTTTTCACCCGGTCATTCCCCCTGGGGGCGATAGGCCTGACGAGTCGCTACCTCGACACCGACCCTCCCGCGTTCGAAGAGATGGAAAAATTGACGGACGGCGTCCGGGCCGTGTTCGCTCAATTACCGGGGGATACCCACGCCGCGCCAGTCGTCGCTTCCGGCGGCACGGCGACCGCCCTGGCGGCGATGCACCTGGGCTTGAATGAGTACCTGCCGATGGTGATTCAGGGGACCCGGCTGACCCGGGGCGACCTGGCGGCGCTCATCGGGCGATTGGCGGGTGTTCCCCTCGCCGAACGCAGGCGGCTCCTCCCGCTGGATGAAAATCGGGCGGAAATTATCGTCGCCGGGGCCCTCATCCTCGAGACGCTCCTGGAGGTCCTCGGCGCCGACGGCCTGCTGGTTTCGGATTACGACCTGAAGCACGGGGCGGCCATTACCCTCGGCGGCGGCAGACCGGCCACTTTACCAATGGAAGAACAAGGGGTTTAAACCCTTTGTCTCCCCTTGTCTCGAAGGGCTTCGGACATGGCACTTAGGACGCTGGCGGTGATACTGGCGGGCGGCAGGGGCAACCGGTTGGGGGTGCTGACCTCCAAGCGCACCAAGCCGGCGGTGCCCTTCGGCGGCAAGTACCGCATCATAGACTTCACCCTCTCCAATTGCGTCAACTCGCTCATCTACAACGTCTGCGTCCTGACCCAGTACCGTCCCCACTCCCTGGCGAGCCACCTCGGGCGCGGGGAGCCCTGGGACCTGAAACGCTTCGACGGCGGGCTCGTCCTCCTGCACCCCCACCCGGGCGCCAAGCTGGGCGGATGGTACCGAGGCACCGCGGACGCCGTGTACACGAACCTGCCCTTCATCCGGTCGGTCAAGCCCGACCTCTGCCTCGTTCTTTCCGGCGACCACGTCTACCGGATGGATTATTCCCCCATGATCGCCGAGCACGTGGAATCCGGCTCGGGGGTGACGGTGGCGGTCATGGAGGTCCCCTGGGAGGACGCGCCGCGCTACGGCGTCATCGAGACCGGGGGTTCGGGCGCGGTCACCCGGTTTTTGGAGAAGGTGCCCGACCCGCCGTCCAACCTGGCCAACATGGGGATCTACGTTTTCTCGACCGCCCTCCTGGAGGAGCTGCTCGTGGAGGATGCGGGAAAACGGGATTCGCGGCACGATTTCGGTCGCGACCTGCTGCCGCGCTGCGTCGAACTGCAAGTTACGCGGAACGTCCCCTTCCGCGCGTTTTTGTTCCGGGAGAAATACTGGCGCGACGTGGGGACGATTGACAGTTACTGGCGGGCCAACATGGACCTCATCGCGCCCATCCCCGAGTTCGACCTCTACGACGAAAAATCGAGGGTGCACACCCGGTCGGCGGAAGCCCCGGCGGTGAAGCTGGGGCGCGGGGCCCAGGTGTCGGAGAGCTTGGTATCGAACGGATGCGTGGTGGACGGGGTCGTGGAGCGGAGCGTGCTCTCGCCCTACGTCGAAATCGGCTCGGGGGCGGTGGTCCGGGACTCGATCATATTTTCGGGGACGGTCATCGAGGAGGGGGCCCATGTGGACCACGCCATCCTCGATAAAGAAGTCATCGTGGGAGCCGAGAGCCTGGTGGGCGCCGGCGACGATTTCACCTACAACCAGCACTACCCCATGATCTACAACTCCGGAATGGCCGTCATCGGGAAAAACGCCGTGATTCCGCGCGGCACCTCCATCGGGCGCAACGTCTGCGTTTTCCCAGACGTCACCGACCCCAGGGCCTTCCACGATCGCGAGATCGCCTCCGGGGAGACGGTGGAGGGGTAGGGCGGGGCCGTTGCCCGGCCCGCGGGTTGACGAAACGAGCGAAGTGAGTAATGCCCCCGGCATATTTGAACGACCAGACCACCGACGTGACACCGACGCCCGGGAAGCCCGGTATTTTTAGCCGTTTCCGCCGCGCTCTCGGGGCCGTGTTCCGGCGCTTCGGCAAGCCGATCGGCCGCTTCCTGGCCGGTGAGTGGAGGCGGGAGCGGACCGAGTTCAAGGTGGATGTCGGCTTCCTCGTCCTCGGCCTCTTCGTGGCCGTCGTCCTATTCCTCATCCCCGTCCCCTCCTACGATGCCTTCGAGCTCGCCATCCCGTCCTCGGGGGAGGTCGTGGCGACCTCCATGCCGTTGGCCCAGGGCCGGCTCTTTAAAATCACGGTGAGCGGGGTTTACCGTTACCGTTTCGGCGGCCTGGCCGACGCCCAGTTCGCCAGCGTGTCGGACTCCTTCGACTCCCTGCGGCCATCGGTGGTGCTGGGCGGCCGATTGTTGCACGCCCAGCAGCTCGACCTGGAGAACCACCGCTACACCTTCTACGTGGCCGGGGAGGGGAAACCGCTCACGGCCAGCATCTACGACACCTGGAACCGGGGGTTCGCCGAGAACACCATCCCCTACTGGGACAACTCGGGTTACCTGCAGGCCTTTGTGCGCGAGGCCGACTTCCGCTGCGGGCCGTGTCCCTCCGACGGCCCCGGCTATCTCATCCGATACCACCTGGACCCCGTCCCCGAGCCTTCCGACCGCGTGTGCTTGAAAATCTGGCGAATTTTGGACCGCGGCCGCGAGTGTAGGCCGAGCCGTAGGTTAAACCTCGTCTTCTCCGCCGACACCGACCAGCCGGTGGGTGATTACGGCGACCGTCACCGCTTGGGCCGACTGGCGGTGAACGGCTTCCGCTGGAACGGCCTGGCCAACCAGGGCCCCCTCCGGGGACAACCGGTTCCCTTCGGGGACTACGTGGTCGAACTGGTGGTGGAGTCACCCGACGGTCGTTTCAGCACCTGCGACTGGGGTGACCCCTCGCGGCTGGCGCACCTGGCCGTCCTGCCCGGCCCCGATTCACCCGACGGACCCTTCGCCCTGGTCGGGCTCACCGACGCCGAGGGCCGCCCTCTCTTCGGTCACAAAACCCCGCGCGCCTTAACGCCCACGCTGGGTCCGGCGCAGGTCGAGCTTGTTCGCAAAGATTTTCCCTGCCTCTACTACCAGCCGGGCGTGACCGACGCGGAAGGTTACGAAAGCCCGGTGCTGGCCTACCTGAAGCGGCAGTTGAATCTGGCGCTCACCACCGCCGCCGAGATAGACGGCAAGCAGTTCGTCCTCTGCCGCGACCCCGCCGGCCGCTTCGACGCCGAGCTGGTCCGTCTGCTCGCCGCCTTCCGGGAGCGGTTCCCCTACCCGGCGCCCGTGGAGGAGGCCTTCGTGGCCCGGTACTCGAACCTGGGCGGCGGCGCACCCGGCGCATCGGCGAGCCGCCCCGCGCCCCGGGCGAACCTCGCCCGCGTGGTCGGCCCGGAGACCTTCGCCCGGCTGGAGAGCATCCGGCTGGAACTGCCCGGCCTCCCCGGAAGGTGGACCCTCGCCGCGTTCGACAACATCCCGACCTACGACGCCCTCCACCCTGGGCGGAGCCTCTGGCACCGTTTCGTGGACATCTGTGCCCGTATCAACGCCCTGCATCCCGACGGCCGGCCCCACCCCGGTTTCCTCGCACCCGAAGAGTGCGAGGTCGAGTTGGATTACACGAAGCGCTACGACATCTCCGACGAGGCCTTCCGCGCTTTCTGCCTGGCGGTGAGCTACCAGGAGTGCGGCCTGATGCACGTTCTGGGCTCGGGACGGAGCTACCGCGCCGCCTACGACCACGGTTCGGCCACGGGGTATATGCAGCTCACCGGCGCCGTGGTCCGGGGGGGCAACTACCTTTTGGAATATCCGGATGCCGGCGTCACGCGTCGGGTGCCCTTCGGCACGCTGCCCCAGGAAACGCGCTACGACCTGCGATACATCGCCGATCTGAACCTCCAGGTGGGCATCAGCTACCTGAAGGGCCTCCTGGCCGAGCAGAGCCGTTGGAACTTCGACCCGCGCTTCCAGGACAACCTCCTCCCCGGCGGCCTCTTCGACTTCACCACCGAGTGGGCCAGCCTCCTGCGGCTGAAGCTGGCCGGGGCGATGTACAACGCGGGGCCCTACGGGGTCAAGGTCATCCTGCGCGACGTTTACTCGACGATTCCGCCGCCCCCCTCGGGCGCTAACGAGGCGGCGTACTACCGGCAGCAGCTCGCCGCGGCCGAGGCCGTCGGGCGCATCGAGGAGGGGCTCGCGGCGGAGGGGGTGACCCAGGAGGGCGAGATCATCCTGGAGCCCAGAGAAACGAGCGAACCGAGCGAAGCGAGCTACGCCCCCGGCGAAACGTCGGTGCCCGCCGATTTCCCGTGGAGCCCGCCCCCGCCCTACGACATGGACTACCCCGGTCTGCCGGGGCTGGACTACTTCTTCGGCCCCTGCGGTGGGGACATCGAGCCGTTTTTAATCCGCTTCGCCTACGACCTGCGTCGGTACATCGCCGGGGAGTACCACTTCCCCTGCGAGAGCTACCCGGGCGGCGAGGAGCGTCTGCAGGCGATATTCCGGATGCTGGGTCCGTTCTGGATCAACCGGGGGGCGGGCGGCGACTGGGCCCAGGCGGCGCTCATGAAAATCGAGAAGGAGCTCATCGGCTACGTCGGCGGCATGGAGCGCAACATCCCCCTGTTCTGGAAGTCCGGCGAGTATATTTTCCGCGAGCGGGCGTTCGATATGTTGGCCTCCCGGGGTGTCACGCGGGCCGAGCTGGCCGAGGAGGCCGAGGTTTCCGGCGAGGCCGAGCAGCTGGAGGAGGAGGCCTTCGTGGGCGAGGGGGCCGCTGTCGAGGGGGGGACGCCCCGTGAGTGACCGATCGGTGCGTTCCCTGTTCCGGGAGGATGAGCTGCGGCGGTACGACCTGTCCCGGGCGCCGGCCCTCATCCGCCTGCTGGACGACCGTCTGCCCGAGGTGGACGACGACCTCTGGCGGCGCTGGGGCGCGTTGCAGGGCGAGTTCCTCGACTGGACCAAGGAGCGGGCCGGGGTGAACCGGGAGTACGTCGCCGAGAGCGTCGCCCGCCTGGAGGAGCTCTTCGGTCACCGCGGACCCCTGGAGGGTGACGTGCTGGATGTGGGCGGCGGCTGGGGGCTCTTGCGGAGATGGTGGGGCGCTGATGGTGATTCCATCTTCGTCGTCCACGACCCCGCCCTGGAGCGTTTCCTCACCGGACCCCCACCCGTCTACCGGGAGGTGTACTGCGGGGCCCTGGAGCGCCCGATGACCTTCGTGGCCGGCTTCGGCGAGGAGCTGCCCTACCGGGACGCGGTCTTCGACGAGTTCGTCTGCGCCGCGACGCTGGACCACGCTCTGGAACCCCGGCGGGTGCTCGCCGAGGGGCGCCGCTGCCTGAAGCCGGGCGGGCGGGCGCTGGTCATCCTGCACTGCGCGGGGCTTGCGGGGGAGGAAAGGACGCTCCGGCTGCCTTTCTGGAAACGTCTGGGCTCCGCGCTCCAGCATCCCCTGCGGTCTTTCAAACGGCTCCTGCGCGGGTCGAAGGACCACCACCTGCACCACTTCACCGTGGAGGGGCTGGCCGCCCTCATGGAGGAGGCGGGCTTTACCGAGATCGAGGTCCGCCCTTACGGCGAGGGAAGCGGTGCCCGGGCCTTCCTCGCGCGCAAGCCGGAGTATCGATTGACATGAAACTTGACGCACGCATCTTATTAAGCTATACTATGAATGTGTTGACGCCCGGTCAGGTTTATCCTGTACTGGTAATAGGACGCCGGGGAGCTTTTAGCTCCCCGTATTAGTTTGGAGACTTTTATGGAGAGGGCTAAACTTTTCATCGATTTTTGGAACTTCTCAATTTCCATTCGGGATGTCTTGGGTAAGGATTACCGTTTAGATTATGAAAAGTTACCCGGAAACCTCTGTAAACTTCAAGGTGTTACCTACGAAGGAGCTTATTTGTACGCAGGTATTGATCCTGATAATGATGTTGATCGTGGATTGAAAAATTTTCTAGAAAATACAGTACAATTTTTCCCAGGATACACGGTGACGACCTTTGATAAGAAAAAAGCTAAAGACATTTTCTGCACTAATTGTCGAAACGCGATTATCGAGTGCCCGCATTGTGGGAGCACTATTGTACGAAAGGTTGAGAAGAGCGTTGATGTGGCGTTGGTAACAGATCTTCTCCAGCTTGCGTGGGACGATACATACGATGTAGCCTTTCTGGCTTCAGCAGATTCAGATTTTAAGGCGGCTGTCCATTTTATTGGGCGCAGGGGTAAAAAAGTCATTCAGATTGCTGTGGGCAACGCCGGCAGGGACTTGGCTTCGGTTTGTTGGCGTCGCATTGATATAACTGGTTTTCGAGATGATCTACCCTATAATCCGTGAGCCAAAATCCTAGTTCCGCCTTCAACGTGCCCTGCCGACCCGGACCGTTGAAAATCCGCCACCGGGTGGCGGGCATCATCACCCGGGGCGACGGGCTCCTCGTCACCGGCTACGAGCTGAACGGGGGGCGTTTTTACAGCCTCCCCGGCGGGGAGCAGCGTCCCGGTGAGACAGCCGCCCGGGCCCTCGTGCGCGAGCTCGCCGAGGAGACCGGCTGCCGCTCCGAGGTCGGCCACCTGGCCTACGTCGCGGAGACTTTCTTCGCCGACCCTTACGACGCCCGGCCGCTGCACCTCGTCGGCCTCTACTTCCACGCCGAAATAGAAGGCGAGCCGAAGCTGGGGTTCGCCTCCCCCGAGGCCCCCGAGGCGCGGATCATGACCGAGGTCCGCTTCCGCGACCGGCGCACCCTTCCCGACATCGCCCTTTACCCCGCGGGCCTGGGCGACGTTCTATGCGCGGATTGGGGTCGGAATTTGCCCGGCCGCTACCTGCGCCTGCCGGCCACGGAAAACACCCTGGGGGAATGCGTCACCGGCATCCTGCCCCGACCGAAGGGCGGGATACGCCCCCGGGGCGTGGGTGTGGTGGTGGAGGATGGGAAAGTCCTCACGATGTACAGTGGTCGCGAGTGGGCCCTGCCCGGCGGAGCCGTGGAGCCCGACGAGCTCGTGCCGGAGGCGGTGGCCCGCGAGCTGGCCGAGGAGACGGGCCTCGTCGTCGAGCCGGAGCGCTTCCTCTTCGTCAACGACAACTTCTTCACCGACCCCGTCTGGGCGCCCGAGGGGATGCACGATCTCGGGTTCTACTGGCTGTGCCGCGTCGTGGGAGGGGTGTTCGATCCCGGTCCCCACGTCGAGTTCTGCGGACGGGTGGAGAGCCGGATCGAGCCCCAATGGCGTTCCGTGGATGAGCTGCGCGGCCTGCCCTTCTACCCGGAGTGGCTCGCGACCGAGCTCGAGCGCGGCGTGGGCGACGGCTGGCCGCCGGGCGTGCGCTACCTCGTCTCCGGGACGGCGCCCTAGCCCCTCCACGACCCGCATGGTATACTAACAGCCGTAATTTCACTCCCCTTCTGTCTCCATCCGACCGGAGGTCGTGATGCCGCTCTTTACCAATGACCAGTTGATGCGCGTGGGCTACGATAAAGGATTCGCCGTCGGGGCCTTCAACATCAACAACATGGAGATTCTCCAGGGGATCGTGGAGGCGGCCAAGGCGGAAAGCTCGCCGGCCATCATCGCGGTGAGCTCCGGGGCGTTGAAGTACGCCGGATCCGCCTACCTGGTGGATATGGTCAAACTCGCCGCCTTCGAGACCGGCCTCCCCTTGAGCCTCCACCTGGACCACGGCAAGGATTTCGCCGCCTGCGTCCAGGCGGTCAACGCCGGCTTCACCAGTGTGATGATTGACGCCTCGAAGCTCACCTTCGAGGAGAACGTGGCCGCCTCCGAGGAGGTCGCCGGGCTGGCCCACGCCTGCGGTTGCTCATGCGAGGCCGAGCTGGGCCGCCTCCAGGGCATCGAGGAGCACGTCCAGGTGAAGGAGGGCGAGGCGATTTTCACCGACCCCGACGAGGCCAAGGACTTCGTGGAGCGCACCGGCGTGGATTCCCTCGCCGTGGCCATCGGCACCAGCCACGGGGCGTACAAGTTCAAGGGCGAGCCGAGGCTGGACTTCGACCGCCTGGCCGCCATCAAGAAGCGTGTGTCCGTGCCCCTGGTCCTCCACGGCGCGAGCGCGGTGCCCGACTGGGTGCGGGAGCGGGCCGAGAAGTTCGGCGCCCAGCTCGGAGGTAGCAAGGGAGTCCCCGACGAGGCCGTGAGTAAGGCCGTCACCCTGGGCGTGGCCAAGGTCAACATAGACACCGACATCCGCCTGGCCATGCTCGGGGCCATCCGCGAGGTTTTCGCCACCGACCCCAAGGAGTTCGACCCGCGCAAGTACCTGGGCCCGGCCCGCGAGGCCGTCACCAAGGTCGTGCGGCACAAGATGCAGCTCCTGGGCTCGGCGGGCAAGGCCGGCCTCTACCGGTAGGAGCAAAAGTGCGATCCGTCGCCGCGCTGCTGGTCGTTCTTTCGGTTTTCGCCTGGGCCGACCCGGCGCCTACGAGCCATGCCTACGCTTACCCCACGCCCTGGGCCTGCGGCGACGGCGATCTGACCTTTCACCTGGAAATTTCCTGGGAGCTCTCCTCCCCACCCGTATTCGTCGTTGTGGACCTGGCCGGGGAGGAGGTCGTACGCGTTAGTGGTTCGGTGCCTTGGACGAGGGTTGAAGGGGAGGATTATGTCTACGAGGCCGTCTGGGACGGGCGTAACGCCGACGGGCGGCCCGTGGCCCCGGGGACGTTCATCTGTTACGTGGAGGGCATCCAGGAAACGGCCTTCCGCTTCATCGTGACGCGATGAAAACGAGATTGCTGACGGCGTTTCTGGTCGTGTCGTGCGTCTCCACTTTGGCGGCGGAGACCTACGAGATTGAGCGCTGGGCCGTGGGGGCGGTGGGGCTCGGCTGGGCGGGCTTCGGCGCGGCGCTGGCCGGTCCGACCGAATATTTGATAAACCCGGCGGGGCTGGCGGACGCCGAATGGCCGAACATAGCCGCTAATTACTTCTCCCAGATGGAAGTGTACTATGATGAAAACGTAGAAAAAAATAGGACACGCGAGAACATTTACTGTTTCGGCCTTTCTTATATTAAGCCGATGCGGAGTGAATCGGCAACATTGAGCAAAGAAGTAACGATAGGTACGCTGGCGGTGTCACTCCATCAGTTGTTTTATTCGGATAAGCATTATGAAAGAATATACTTTCAAAACTATAACAATGACTATTCCGAGTCTTTGGCGATTATATCATTTGGGAGTAGAGTGAGTGGTAATTTCGCCTATGGTTTGAATATTAAAGCGTTAAGTGTTGAATCGATTGATTATGCGGATAACGGTTTTGGATTGGATTTAGGTGTACAGTTCAGTACAGGCATGTTTTATGCTGGATTTTCTGTGAATAATGCGATACCGCCTGGCATTTCATTAAATAATAATAATCGCTTATATGATGATCGCACATTACGTTTTGGTATTGGCCTTACAGATATAAAAGAAGTAACGCATTCTATATCGCAAAGCGTAATTAAACCCTCGGTGGGTCTTGATATAAGGTATCAGCCAAGTATTACTGATTTTAATTGTGGGATATATGGGGAGATAAAGACGCAAAATGTCGATGGAACTCTAGGAATGAAATTTGGCGGTAGTATAAGTATTTTTGAAAAGGTGGCTAGTCTTTACGGGAGTCTTTTTTCTAATGTTGTAGAAATACAATTATGTATAGGTGGTACATTGGCGCCTGAAAAAGATGAGCCGGATTTGATTAACAGTTGTTTTTCTTTTATTTTTATACCGGATTTTTAACACGAAAGGGAATGGTTAACCGATGATCGAAGAGAAAGCCGTGCGCCGCGGGCCGTCCGTTCCCACCGGGCTGATGCTCAAGTGCGAGAGCTGCGGCGAGACCCTCTACTCCAAGCAGCTCGAGGAGAACCTCTTCGTCTGCCCCAAGTGCGGCTTCCACCACAAGGTTCCCGGGCGCAAGCGCATCGGCCAGCTCGTTGATAAGGGCAGTTTCGAGGAGCACGACACACGCCTTAAGACGCTAGACCCCCTCGAGTTCGTTGACCGCAAGCCCTACTCCCAGCGCATCGCCGAAACGATGGCGAAGACCGGGGAGACCGAGGCGGTCATCTGCGGCCTGGCGACGATTGACGGAATCAAGGTTTCGCTGGCGGTGATGGACTTCACCTTCATCGGCGGCTCGATGGGGACGGTGGTGGGGGAGAAGGTGACGCGGTCGCTGGAGCGGGCGCTGAAGCTCGGGGTCCCCCAGGTTACGGTGTGCACGTCGGGCGGGGCGCGGATGCAGGAGGGTATCCTGTCGCTGATGCAGATGGCGAAAAGCTCGGCGGCCTGCGCCCGTCTGCGCGAGGCCCGGCTGCCCTACCTCGTCGTGCTGACCGACCCGACCACCGCCGGGGTGATGGCCTCCTACGCCCAGCTGGGGGACGTGCACATCGCGGAGCCCGGGGCGCTGATGGGATTCGCCGGCCCCCGGGTCATCGAGCAGACCATCAAACAGAAGCTGCCGCCGGGTTTCCAGCGCTCCGAGTTCCTCCAGGAGCACGGCTTCGTGGACGTGGTCATCGGGCGTCACGAGCTCCGGGACACGATCGTGAAGCTGCTGCGGCTCTTCGGGGCCGGATAGGCAAGCGGGGCGCTGCGGCGCCCTTTTTCCCGTTCACCAGCTCGCCATGCGCAAAGCTCTCTCGGTCAGCCTCGTCCTTTTTACCCAGCTCGCGGCCCAGGGGTTCGACATCCAGTTCGCCCCGCGTTGGGTGACGCCCGTCCCCGTCGGTCCGGCGGTCCTCGACGAAGTGCCCTCCGCCTCGGCCCTGGCCTCCCAGCGGGAGGCCGACGAGCGCAACGACTTCTTCTTCGTGGATTCCCTCGCCGCCGGGGAACTGGGCTTCGCCGTGGACACCGAGACCGGCTGGATCGAGTACCGCATCACCGAGGAGCGGCTGATTTTAAATGTCAACGCCCGGGTGGCCTATAACGACATGCGGCTCTCCGCGGACACGGTGGTTTACGAGGGGGCGACGGGGGAGGTGGAGGCCCTGGGCGCGCCGGTGCTGGTCGAGGGTAACGAGCGCGTGGACGGCGAGCGGATGCGCTATAACTTCGACACCGGGCGCGGCATCGTTTACCAGGGGCGGACCGGCCTGGAGACCGGCTTCGCCACCGGCAAGAAGCTCAAGCTCCAGGGGGAGGAGGTCATCCACATCTCGGACGCCACCTTCACCACCAGCGTCCGACCCGAAAATCCGGAGTACCACTTCTGGTGCCCCCAGCTCAAGGTCTACGCCGGGGACAAGGTGGTGGCTCGGCCGGTGGTACTTTTCATCGGCCACGTCCCCGTCATCCTGGCGCCTTTTTACTACTACCCCCTGGGTCACGACCGGCGTTCCGGTTTCCTGGCCCCCCGGCTGAGCTACCGCGCCCACCGCGAGTTCCGCGTCCGCAACGCCTACTTCTGGGCGATAAACGACTACGCCGACGGCACCTTCGCCCTGGACTACGACACCACCCACGGCTGGCGGCAGGAGGTGGAGGGGCGCTATCTCTACGGCACCGAGCGCGGGATGAACTGGCTCCGCATCATCCACGACGAGGACCGCCTGCGGAACAAGGAACAGTGGAGCTTCACCGGTCAGCACCGCCAGGACCTGCCCTGGGGGGTGGACGGCCTCTTGAAGCTGGCCCTGCGCAGCGACCGCTTCTACGACCAGTACTACTCGGAGTATTTCGAGGAACGGACCCAGCGCGACCTCGACAGCTTCCTCTCCCTCTCCCGTTCCTGGGAAAATTTTTCGGCCAACGCAAGCGTGGACTACACCTCCACCCTCATTGACGAAGGGGGGGAGGAGGTGGAAAGCCCTTTTGTCACCGAGGGGGCGGGCGGGCTCGGGCCGGCGACCTGGACCGTCCCCCGCCTGAGCCTGGGCATGTCCCAGACAGAGCTCTTCGGTTCGGGGGCCTTCCTCTCCACCTACTTCAACTATTACAACCGCCTGCGCGAGGGAACCGTCCCCTTCCGCACCGCCGGGCTCGACGCGCACGTATCGCGGCCGTTCGGCCTCTTCCGCTGGTTCAAGTTCACCCCGTACCTGGACGGGAGCCTGGACTGGTACCACACCGCCGCCGACGGGTCCACCGATCTCGTCCAGCCGCTCTACTCGGCGGGAATCGGCGGCTCGACCCGCATCTACGGCTTGTTCTACCCCGGGGAGGACGAGCTCCGGCACGTCGTCGAGCCGAGCGTGAACCTTACCTGGCGGCCCGGCATAGACACGGAAAATGTGCCCTCGGGCGGTAGGACCCAATCCCCCTCCACCATCCTCACCCTGGGGCTGACCAACCGCCTGAAATTGCGCCACGGCGGCGGCCTCGAGCTGGACACCGGCGCCGCCGAGGATTACGGCACGTCCGGCCAGGCGGTCGAGCTCCTGCGCTGGGACCTCTCCTCGGGGTACATAGTTGATTCCCCCGTGCCGGTGGCCGAGCCCTGGAGCGACCTAGTAAGCCGCGTGTACATCACGCCCGTCTTCGCCGACTGGTACGACTCCCAGGTCGTCATCCAGTCCCGCCACGACCCCTACACCTGGGACACGGAGAGCTTTGATTTATCGGCCACCTTCGCGCTTTCCGGCGGCGGCGCCAGGCCGCGATTGGAAGATAACGAGTACGAGGAACCCACCGACGAGATTCCCGGCTACGAGCCGCTGGAGACCGACCCGCCCCGCGACGAGCTGGAGAAGCGCATCGAGAGCGGCTGGCGCGTCGGGCTCACCTACGACTACACCATGGCCCGCTCCGGCAGCCAGGACATCCATTTCCTCGGCATCCAGGCGATTTTGAACCTCACCGGCAACTGGCGGCTCTCCTACACCACCTCCCTGGACGTTGTCGGCGGGGATTTCGTCCGGCAGACCTTCAGTATCTACCGGGACCTGCGCTCGTGGGAGGCGCGGTTGCGGCTGGAGGAGAGCCGTGGGGTCATCACCGTCTGGTTTTTAATAGACATCAAGGACATCCCCGATATCCGCATCGAGGGCCGCCCGAGCATCTACTGACGCGCGAAGGTGAATGTCCTCGCGCACGGAGTTTTTTTAGAAAGCCCTCACCCCAACCCTCTCCCACAGGGAGAGGGGGGCTGCGCCGACCTTCACCCCGTGAATTGCACTGACGTAGGGCGATCCCGTGGGATTAATCCCCTGCGGGTCGCCGCTCACCCCTCACCCTAACCCTCCCCCCAGAGGGGGGAGGGGACCGACTTTCACCCTGGTTGCGATGACGTAGGGGCCGACCTTCAGGTCGGCCCGAACACCAGGAGTGAACAGGCGTAAACAAGGGGCTAAAGCCCCTTGTCTTTTAAATCGTTTTTAGCTCAGAAGTACGCCGGCCAGGGGGGGAGGCGCTTGAGCGGTCGCCTGAGGCCCGAGTCCAGCTCGGCCAGGCGGCGGGCGGTCCAGCCCCGTTCCAATCCCCGGTCCGGCCCCGGCGCGAACCAGGTGCGTAGGCCCTTACTCAATGAGGCTAACGAAGCGGTCAGAAGGTCACGGAGCGGCCAATCGCCCTCGCCGGCCTCCTTGACGTAGGAGTCGGCGTAGAGGGTGAGCCACCTCGAATCCAGCCCCCCGCCGCCCCGGACGGCGTGCATCTCCACCCGGGGGATGCGCCAGCGCACGGCGGCGAACTCGTCCGTGGCGGGGTTCGGGCACTCACCGCCCCAGGCGGCAACGGCGTAATCGAAGCGGTAGTGGCGACCCTCGAAGTCGCCCTCCCGGCAGAGGGCGTACTCCTCGGCCCCCAGCGGCACGGCGCCGAAGGGGTAGCTCAATCCCCAGAGATAACCCTCCCTCTCCCCCACCGCCTCTTCCAAGAGAAGCTGGCAGACGCCGATTTCGCGGGCTATACCCGCGGGGTCGAGTTTTCCCAGGTCGGCGTGGGTGACGGTGTGGTTGCCCACCTCGTAGCCGTTCTCGACCAGCCAGCGGAGCTTGGCCTGCCAGAGCCTAGGCCTTTCCCAGCCTCGACCCTTGGCGTAGAGGCCGAATCTTTCGCAGAACGCATCCAAAAGCCCCCACCGCTCCGGCTGGAAGAAGATGCCGCCCCCGCGCTCATCGCGGGCGAAGATGAAGAAGGCCGCCCCGGAGCCGAACTCGGGGTGCTCCCGCCGGTATTTCTCCAAAACGCCGACAGCGCAGAGGGGGTCTATCCGGCCGTCGGGCAGGACACGGAACTGACCGGGGTCTGAGTCGTCGAAGGTGACGACCACGGGCCGCTTCCCATGTGGCACCCGGGAAAAATCGCCCCGCAGGAGCTCGGAGAGGTTGATGAGGAAGAATCCGGCCCGGCGCATCTCCTCGAGCTGCCGTTCGAAATCCCGCGGGGTGATCGAATACCGCCCCCCGCGCTGGCCCATCTGGTGGTACATGAGGACCGGCACCGGTTTGAGCGCGACCGGCTCCGGCGATTCGCCGAGCGGCCCGAAGAGTACGGTCCAGAGGGTGATGAGCTTCAGCACCAGGAACATCAGGCCTCAGCCGCGTTTTTAACGCCCGACGGCCGATTATACACCAAGCCCTTCTTCGCGCCGGGGATGGACACCCCGCCCGGAGGTCTGGTACACTAAAAAAAACACTCAACGCCCGAGAGGTGCGGCTTGCGCGCTTTGAGATTTACCGGAGGCATAGCTCGCTTCGCTCGGTTTGCCCCCGTCGTTCTCGTCCTCCTCGCCGCTTGCGCGGAGCGCTTCGACGGCTGGGAAGAGCTGTCCCGCCCCACCGAGGCCCAGGTGCGCGACCTCGTGTCGGACGGGGAACGACTCTACCTCGCCACCCTCGACGACGGCGTGTACTTAAGCTCCGACTGGGGGGTCACCTGGAGCCGCCTGGCGGGAACCGAGGGGCTGGAGGTCCACTGCCTGAGCTCCGCGGTCGGCGGGCTCCTCATCGGCACCGACTCGGGCGTGTACCTTTGGGACGGCGGGAAGTTGAGCCCGGCCGGGCTGGAGGGGCGGCCGATCTGGTCCCTGGCCCCGGGGGAGGACGGGACTCTCGCCGGCGGCGTGGGGACGGTTTACGCCCAATCGAGCTCCGGCTGGGAGGAGCTTTCCGGTCTGCCGGACGTGGCGGTCACGGCGGTCCTGGACGTCCAGGGCACCCCGTACGCCGGCACGCTGGGCGAGGGGCTGTGGGCGCTGCGTGAGTTCGCCGGTGAAGAGGGTGTATCCCGGCGCTGGATGCAGGTCGGTGGGACGCCGGAGATGCCCATGGACGCCGCGGAGGTCACCCTCCTGCGCTACGTCCCGGACACCGGGCGGCTCTACGTAGGCACGATGTGGGGCGGGCTCTACATCTCCGAGGACGGCGGCTTCTACAAGCTCCGCGGCCTGGACCCCGAGTTCAAGTACGTCTCCGACCTCGTCTTCGTGGGGAAACGGCTCTTCGTCACCACCTGCGGCATCCGGGCCGACGGGCTCTACTCCGCCGATCCGGACGGGCGGAACTGGCGGCTGTGGCCCGATTCCCCCTGCCCCGCGCGCGGGGCGCTACTCCTCCCCGACGGGCGCATCCTCGTCGCCACGGAGCGCGAAGGTCTCTACGCCGCCTACCTCAAGCCCGACGAGGGTGAAGAGTGATCCCGCTCAAGGACGACATCAAGCACCGCAGCTTCCCCTACGTCAACATCGCGCTCATCGCGATCAACATCGCCGTCTTCATCTTCGAGCTCGTCATCGGGGACCGGCTCTCACGGGTCCTCCACGCCAACGCCTTCGTGCCCGCCGATTACACCGTGGGGTTCACCCAGGCCCTCGACAACTACGGCTTTTTAAAGCTCATCTACAGCCCGTTCGTCTCGATGTTCCTCCACGGCAGCGTGGTGCACATCGTGGGGAACCTGCTCTTCCTCTTCGTTTTCGGGGACAACGTCGAAGACCGGCTGGGCCACTTCCGCTACCTGGTGTTCTACGTCCTCTGCGGGCTTGCGGCCACGGCGGTCCACTTCCTCGCCAACCCCGTGAACCCCTTCCCCATCATCGGGGCCTCGGGGGCCATCGCCGGGGTGCTGGGGGCGTACCTGGTGCTGTTCCCCAAGGCGCGCATCCTGACCCTGGTGCCCCTGGTGATAATTTTCTGGGCCATCCGTCTGCCGGCCTTCGTCGTGCTCCCCTTCTGGTTCATCACCCAGCTCTTCAGCGGCTGGCAGGCGATAACGTCGGAGATGGATTCGGGCGTGGCCTGGTTCGCCCACATCGGAGGCTTCGTGGCCGGGGGGCTTTACCTCTGGTTCAACCGTCGCCGTTTCCGACCCCTCGAGCAGATGCCGGAGCCGGTCGCCGTGTTCGGCGACAACGACTAGCCCGGGTTGCGGTCACCCCGGAGGTAGGCGGCGATGTCTTCCGGCGTGTGCAGCTTCCCCTGGCCGATGCCCGGGCACTCCCGCCCCTCCCGTTCCCAGGCCGCCCGGCTGGCGAGGGTGTTTTTCCAGAAGGGGTAGGTGCAGCACTGTTTCGGGCGCACGGAGTAGATGGAGCAGAGGTCATCGGGGGTGACGAAGACGCAATTGCCGTTGAGGTGCTCCAGGAGGGACCAAGATCTGACGCCGATCCGGCGGCAGTAGCGGCGGCGGAGCTCCTCCTCCTCGAGACCCAGGTGGACGGCGATCTTTTCCCTTTCCTTTCCGTCAACCTTCACTACGCCGGGCTCGCCCCGGCAGCAGAACGCACAACCTTCCTGACAACTGAAGCGCACTCCTTCGGGAGAGTACCAGCGTTTCATACCGGAGACCGCCTGTGAAAAAGATGAAACCTCTCGCGTGGCTCTGTCTTTGCATTTTCCTGACAGCCGGCTGTCGGGACGGGGACGGCGGGGAGTTCGCCCTCGAGGTGAGCTACGGGGGCGGCTACTCGAATGTGGCTCACGGGTCGTACACCCTGACGCCCTCGGCCGACGGGGAATCGGTGGAGTTCCGGCACGAGGAGGTGGACATCCACGGCATCGCGGTGGAATACGGTAAGGTTCTACCACGCGCCGACCTGGAGGAAGTGTACCGCATTTTGGCGGACAACGACATCTGGGGCCTGCCCTCGAGCGACCTGGTGACCGCCACCGACCAGCACACCTACACCGTCACCGTCCGCTCGGGCGACCGGGAGCACTCGTTCAGCGTTTACGGCCCAGGCCTGCATCCCGACGGACGCTACGGTCGCGTCCTCGCGCCGCTGGTGGAGCTGGGCGATGAGCTCGGTCCGCCCGAGGAGTTCAGCCTGACCATGCGCGCGGAGGGCGGCCTGAGCAAGCTGGAATACTCCCTCTACACGGTCCGTCTGGAGCCCGACCGGGCCGGCCTGGTCGTCGAGGAGAAGGAGCGGGCGGGCGGGGTGACGACCCGGGAGCTGGAGGTCCCCCGCTTCGCCGCGGTGCGGCTGTATCTGGTCCTGGAGGAAAACGGCTTCTGGGAGCTGGGCGACTCCCGCGCCGCTGAAAAAATCGTCACCGACATCCCGACCTACACCCTCACCCTGGAGGTCGGCGACCGCGCGCACTCCTTCAGCGTTTACGCGCCTTCCTTCGACCCCGATCCGCGCTACGGCTCGGTGACCCGCGCCGTTTACGACTTCGCCTCACACGCGGAGTAGTTTTCCAAGTTACCACCGAGGGAGGATTATGCGCAAGATACTTCCCAAAATCCTGGTCGGGCTCGGGGTCCTCGTCGTCGTCGGCTGCCGCAAAGGGGGGCCCGGCCCCGAGGCGTACTCAGACCGCGAGCCGCTCCCGCAGTTCAAGGTCCACATGCGGGCCACCGGCGGTTGGGACTACCAGGAGATGAAGTACGTGGAATGGACCATCGAGTACTCCGGCCGGGGCGACATCTCCTACGAGTACCTGTCGGAGAACGAGATGGGCCATATGGAACAAAAGGAAGCCGAGCTTCCGGCCTGGATGGGCTACACCCTGTGGGATGATTTGGAGAAAAACGACGTCTGGGAGCTCGTCTCCGACGAGAGCATTTCGACCGAGGGGCGCTCGACGTACGTTATCGAGCTGCGTCTGGGCGATCGCCGGAACGAGATTAAAATCTACGGACCGGACTTCCACCCGGACAAACGCTACCAGCGCGTGATCGAGGTCATCCAGGATTTCTATTAGTCGGTCGTTTTGCCGGGGCATTACTCGCTTCGCTTCGTTTCGGGTAGAAAAAGAGGGTGCCGGGCACCCTCTTTTAAGATTCTCCGGCTCTACTCGGGGGCGATCCAACCCACGTTGCCGTCCACCCGCCGGTAGACGATGTTGAGCTTGTCGGTGCCGGCGTTGGTGAAGACGTAAAAATCCGCGTTCAGGAGGTCCATCTGCATCACGGCCTCGTCGAGGCTCATCGGCTTGACCATGTGCCGTTCGGTCTGGATGACCCGGCGCTCGTGCTCCTCGAGCTCGCCGGCGTCGGGCTCCAGGAGCTCGTGGGTCACGGCGGGGAGGTCCTCCTCCTTCGCGGGGGCGTGCCGGTGCTTGCGGCTCGCGAGCTTGTCCTTGTACCGGCTGACCTGCCGGTCTATCTTTTCCACGGCCTGGTCTATGGAGGTGTACATATCTCCCGTCTCCCCCTCGCCGCGCATGTTGACGTTGTTCACGTTGATGTTGACCTCTGCGCGGTTGCGGTACTTCTCGGCGGCCAGGACGACGTTGACGTCCATGACGCGGTCGAAGTGGCGGCGGATTCTGGCCAGCCTCTCCTCCAGGTAGCGGTGAACGGCGTCCGAGACCTCGTAGTTCCGGCCGACGACGGAGATTCTCATCGTTGCCTCCAGCGGTTGGATTGGAAATAACTTTCGGCCAGGTAGGAGCTGCGGACGAGGGGTCCGGCCGCGACGGTGGGAATCCCGATCCGCCGCGCCTTCTCCCCCTGATCGTCGAACTCCTCCGGCCGCCAGTAGCGCTCCACGGGTAGCTGGTCCCGGGTCGGACGGAGGTACTGACCGAGGGTGAGGATGCCGACCCCCGCCCGGACGACGTCCCGGTAAACCCGCTCCAATTCCCTAAAATCTTCGCCCAGACCCAGCATCAGGCCGGTCTTGGTGGTTAGCCCGGCGTCGGCCGCCCGGCGCAAGAGATCAAGAGACCTCGAATAATCGGCGCCGGGACGCGCCGTGGGGTACAGGCGGGGGACGGTTTCCAGGTTGTGGCCCAGAACGTCGGGGCGCGCGGAAAGAGCGGTCTCGATGGAGACTTCGTCGCCCCTGAAATCGGGAACCAGAAGCTCCACCCGCGGGGCCGGCGTCAGGGCGCGCAGGGCCGCGACCGTTTTTCCAAAATGCCCCGCTCCGCCGTCGGGGAGGTCGTCCCGGGTGACCGAGGTCACCACGACGTACCCCAGGCCCAATCGCCGGGCGGCCTCGGCCACCCGCGAAGGTTCGTCCGGCAAGGGGTTTAAACCCCTTGTCTCCAATTTTCCGCCGGGGATGGAGCAGAAACCGCAGCTCCGCGAGCAGCTCTCCCCCAGAATCATGAAGGTGGCGGTCCCCGAGGCGTAGCACTCGCCACGGTTGGGGCACCAGGCGCCCTCGCAGACCGTGGCGAGTTTCAGCTCGGAAAGGGTGCGTCTGACCTCCCCCAGGCTTCCCGTTTTCTTTCGGGGAAACTTGAGCCAGGTCGGGAGACGCTGGGTGTCGGAGCGGATCAAGCTTCCGTCAAAGCGGCTTGCGCTTGGATGCCGAAGGGATTTTCATCATGTTGCGGTACTTGGCCACGGTCCGCCGGGCCAGGACGAAGCCATCCTCCTCCTTCAGCCGGTCCACTATCTCGGCGTCGGAAAGGGGACGCTCCTCCTCGGCGATCATCTTGCGGATCCGCTCCTTGATGTAGGTGGTGGAGATCGATTTGCCCGAGGTGTCGGGCAGCCCGCCGGAGAAGAAGAACTTCAGCTCGAAGATGCCCCGGGGCGTCTGCACGTACTTCCCCGAGGTGGCCCGGGAGACGGTCGAGGGGTTGACCCCCAGCTCGTCGGCCACCATCTCCAGGGTGAGCGGTTTCAGGCCCTCGACCCCGCCTGAAAGGAATCGGCGCTGGTGCTCGAAAATGTAGCGCGTGACCCGGAGGATCGTCCGCCGGCGCTCGTCTATGTTCTTGATGAACCAGACCGCCGAGTTCACCTTGTCGCGGATGAAGGCCCGGGTTTCCCGATCCGCCTCCCCGGAGTTCAACACGTCCCGGTAGTATTTGGAGATGCGCAGGCGGGGGATTCCCCACTCGTTCAAATATACGCGGAAGTCGTCGCCCTGTTTCTCGACGAACACGTCGGGCCGGACGTAGGTTGCCCGCTGACCGGAGAAGTTTCGCGCCGGCTTGGGGTCCAGGGAGGCGATGAGGTGCACCGCTTCGCGCACGTCCTGTTCGGTTGAGCCCAGGGCGCCGGCGATGCGCCGGTAATCCCGCCGGGCGACGAGGGGGAGGTGCTCGGCGACTATCCGCTCCGCCAGGGCGCAAAGCGCTTCGCCGCCACCCGCCACTGGATCGGCACACCGGAGTTGGATGGTCAGGCACTCCTTCAGGGTGCGGGCTCCGACGCCGAGGGGGTCGAGACCATGGACCCGCTCGGTCAGCACCTTCTCCATCTCCCCGGCCGTGACCTCGGGCCTCAGCTTAAGCCCCCCGGCCAGAGCCGCGAGGTCCACGTCGCGCAGGTAGCCGTCTTCGCTCAGGCTGCCCACTATCACCTGGGCGATGGAACGCTCGCGCTCGTTGGTGCAGTTCAACGAAAGCTGCCAGCTCAGGTGATCGGTGAGGGTGGTGGAGTCGGCCACGACCCGGTCAATGTATGAGTCCTCCTCCCGGACCTCCATGGGGCGGACCGAGCGGTAGACCATGGGGTCGTACCGGACGTAGGCCTCCCAACCCTCCAGGCCTCCCTCTTTGTCCCTGTCGGTTTGACCTCCCTCCTCCTGGGAGTTGTCTTGCCTTGTGTTCTCCTCGGGCAGGAAATCCCGCTGGGCCTCCCAGGCCTCGTCGCCGCGGTCCTTCGAGTTGAGGTCCGTGTCCGTGTGGTCCGCGCGCTCCAGGGGGTCCAGCGCCTCCAGGAGGGGGTTGGCCACGAGCTCCTCCTCCACCCGCTCCTTCAACAGGAGCATCGGCAGGGCCAGGAGCTTGATGGCCTGCTGCAGCTTGGGCGAAAGCTTGAGCTGCAGCCTGAGGGAGTTCTCCAATATCAGGCGAGGCTCTTTGGCGACCATCGTCTTAGTCCCCTGGGCGCGGTTTCGCCGCCCGTCAGTCTCAAGACAAGAGGTTTTTCCGGGGGGCCGGTAGACAAGGGGTTTAAACCCCTTGTTCCACCCCTTGCCTCTACTTCTCGACCATCTTTTGGATGTACTTCTGGAGCTGGGTTTCCACGTCGCCGGTGAGGTTGACGAAGCGCAGCCCGAGCCCGAAGACCATGTCCCGGTTCCCCGCACCGGGGTCGGTCAGGGGGTCGTAATCCTCCGAGAGCTGCACCACACCGCCCTCGGAAACCTGCCGGTAGGTCCGGACGACTTCGGCCTCCACGCAGGCTATCTGGGCTACCTTGGGGAGGATGAAGGAGAGGGTGATGAGGTTTCCCAGCTTGACCTCGAAGGGGAGCTGATCCTCGATGTTGACCTCGATGGCGATCCCCACGCTGGAGATGGAGCGCACCCTTACCTCGCGGTGGAGGCTGGTAAGACCGTTGAGGACGACGGCATCCAGGTCAACCGGCTTGTGCCGTGGGGCTTTGCGGCGTTCGGCTGTGGAGGCCAACGCGCGTCTCCTGGAGTTTTGCCGGGGCATAGCTCGCTACGCTCGGTTTGCCGGGGCGTTACTCGCTTCGTTTTGTTTCGCGCGCCCGAGGGGTCTCGCGGACTGGCGAATCGACAGGGGTGAACGAATTCAGCGGTTCGAGCCCTATGGAAAAAAGCCGCGGTTCATCGGCCCCTGCGGGGATAATAGCACCAATCAATAGTATACCCTACTTTTACCTTTCGAGCAAGCGATGGCCGGGGATTTGCTGGGGCGTAGCTCGCTTCGCTCGGTTTGCCGGGGGGTAGTCCTCGCTTCGCTCGTTTAAGAAGGGCCAGGCGGACCGTAGGTCGCACCTGGCCCTGACGTTTGGCGCGGCGGACGGGACTCGAACCCGCAACTTCCGGCGTGACAGGCCGGTGCTCTAACCGAGTTGAACTACCGCCGCTCGAGCGACCCACCTGGGTGGGTGTCGGGTTCCCTGGTGGGCGGAACAGGGATCGAACCTGCGACCTCCGGTTTGTAAGACCGGCGCTCTCACCGGCTGAGCTAACCGCCCTAGGTCGCGCGGGGGGTAGTCTATCCCCCGCCCAGCGTGCATGTCAAGGGTCCGGGTGGATGTAGCCCTCCCGCCCCGGATGTCCCAACGGGAGCATTTTCAGGACCGCTGTTTTTCCCGGCGCTCCTTCCAGCGCATGAAGGTCGGCCGGTCCAGGTCCTCGTCCCGCAGGGTGGGGAAGTTGATCACTAGACCGCGGTCCGTGGTTCCGGTGGCCTCGAACTCCAGGGGGACGATCTCCCGTTCCTCCTCGGAATCCGACCGCTCCACCGGCTCCTGCATCTGCGGCACCTTCTTGGTGAAGCCGGTGGCGATCACCGTCACCGTGACCTGGTCCTGGAGCTCCGAGTTGACGACGCCGAAGACTATCTCCGCGTTGTCGTCCGCCGCCTCGCGGATGGTGTCCATGGCCTCATTCACGGCGTAGAGGGGCAGCTCCGCCGAGGCGGTGATGTTCACCAGCACACCCATCGCCCCCTCGATGGAGATGCCGTCCAGGAGGGGAGAACTGACGGCGCTGCGCACCGCGTCGTGGATGGCGGTTTCCCCGGTGCCGTAACCGGTGCCCATCAGGGCGTCGCCCATCCCCTTCATCACGGTGACCACGTCGGCGAAGTCCACGTTGATCATGCCCGGCATGGTGATGATGTCGGAGATCCCCTGCACCGCCTGGTGCAGGACGTCATCGGCCATCTCGAAGGCCGAGGTCATGGTGGTCCTTTTCTCCACCACGGCCAACAGGCGCTGGTTGGGGATGACGATCAGGGTGTCCACGTACTTCCGCAGCTCCTCCAGTCCGTCCTCGGCCTTCCTGGACCGCGCCGGCCCCTCGAAGGTGAACGGCTTGGTGACCACGGCGACGGTGAGGATGTCCATTCCCCGTGCCTGCTCGGCGATGATCGGCGCCGCGCCGGTTCCCGTCCCGCCCCCCAGGCCGGCGGTGATGAAGAGCATGTCGGCGCCTTCCAGGTACTGCCGGATGTCGGCCAAGCTCTCCTCGGCCGCCTCGCGACCGATCTCGGGTTGGGCCCCGGCCCCGAGGCCGTGGGTCAGCCTGGCGCCGAGCTGTATCTTGTTGTACGCCGTGTTCTGCATCAGCGCCTGGGCGTCGGTGTTGGCCGCGATGAAGTCCACGCCGCGCAGACCGGCCTCCACCATACGGTTGACCGCGTTGCCTCCCCCGCCTCCCACGCCGAACACCTTCAGATTGGCGAAGGTCTGCTGCTCGGTGTCCAATAGCTCGAGCATGGTCTCTCCTTGCTGTCTTTAGTTCTTCTACAAAGCCCTGACGTTTATGACTAGAAAAAGTCCTTGAGCCAGTTTTTCATCCGGTTGACGATATTGTCGAAGAGGGAGCCCTCCTCGAGGTCCCGTCCGCCGAACTGCCTGCCCTCGGCGGCGTAGAGCACCAGGCCCACCCCGGTGGAGAAGGCCGGGTCGTTCACCGAATCGTAGAGTCCCCCGACGGGGAGCGGGCTGCCGGTCCTCACCGGCCCGCCGAAAATGCGCTCGGCCAGTTCCACGATGCCGGGCAGCTTGCTGGCCCCGCCGGTCAGTACGTAGCCGGCGCGGTTCGTCTCGGCGTACTTGCTCTTCGCGATCTCCCCCCGGGCGAGCTCGAAAATCTCCGCCATCCTCGGCTCGATGATGTCCGCCAGGTGGCGGCGCGGCACCAGGCGCGGCGGACGTCCGCCCACGCTGGGCACCTCGATCATCTCATCGGGTCCGACCAGCTCGTAGCCGGCGGTGCCGTGGTCTATCTTGAGCTGCTCGGCCTGCTTCGTGGGGGTCCGCAGGCCCACGGAGACGTCGTTGGTGACGTTGTTCCCGCCCAGGGCGATGATGGAGCTGAAGCGCAGCGCGCCGTCAATTATCATGGCGATGTCGGTGGTCCCGCCGCCGATGTCTATGAGCGCCACCCCCAGTTCCTCCTCGTCGTCGGTGAGCACCGCCCGGCAACTGGCCAGCGGTTCCAGGACGATGTCGGCCACCTTCAGCCCGGCCCGCTGCACGCTCTTGACTATGTTCTGGACGCTGGTGACCGCCCCGGTGACGATGTGAACCTCGGCCTCGAGCCGGACCCCGCTCATCCCCACCGGGTTCTTTATCCCGTCCTGGTCGTCCACGATGTACTCCTGGGGCAGGACGTGGATCACCTCGCGGTCCAGGGGGATGGCGATGGCCTGGGCCGCGTCTATGACCCGCTTGACGTCCTGCTCTCGGATCTCGTGGTTCTGCCCCGAGACGGCGATGACGCCCCGGGAGTTGAAGCTCTTGACGTGCCCGCCGGCGACACCGGCGTACACGCTGGTGACCTTGACGTCGGCCATCAGCTCGGCCTTCTGGACCGCCTGGGCTATGCTCTGGACGCAGTCGTCTATGTGGACGACGACCCCGCGGCGCAGCCCCTGGGCCGGCGAGGTGCCAACCCCGATTATCTCGAGCCCGGCTTCGCCCAGTTCGGCGATGATCGCGCAGATTTTGGTCGTGCCGATGTCCAGCCCGACGACGGTCTTACCGCTCTGCCCTTTTGCCACAGTCCCTCCCTTATACTTGGGGGATAGCCGCGCTCGGTCGTGGTTTCTGTTTCTCTCACCCGGTCCGGTGCCGGGAGATGATCTGTCTAGAGTATCGGGCGTCCAGCTCGGTGAAGCCCCGCTGGCGTTCGCGGGTATACACCGCCTGCAGGGCGGCCAGCGTGGACGGGGCGCTTTCCAGCGGGAAGAGGATCCGGGCGCCGTCGGCGAGCAGCCCCTCGAGGTGGTCCGCGTGCGGCCGGATCTCCACCAGCTCGTCGAAGAGCGGGAGGGCCTGACGCTGCATCTCGGCGCAGAGCCCGCAGGCGGCCAGGATGACCCCGTCCTCGTAGGGTTCCAGCTCACCTTTCCGCTCCACCGAGTACCCGGTCACGACCGGCAGATCGAACACCGCCCCCTGGTCGGTCCCTGTAGGTTGAACCTCCCCGTAGAGGGGCAGCACCGTGCCGTTGCCGGCCAGGAGCTGCAGCGTTCCCTCGGCCAGGTAGCAGGCCGGGGTCCGTTCGCTCACCCGGATGACCAGCTCGTCGGGGTAGACCTTTTCGATCCGGACCTTTACCAGGTACGGGTGCCGGGAGAGCCGCGCCGCAAGGTCGTCGGTGTCCAGGGAGAAGATGTTCTCCCCCATCGGCAGCAGGCTCTGTATTTCGGCGTCGGTCACGACGGCGTTCCCCTCCACCTCCACCCGTTTCAGGTCGAAGGCGTCGGAGCGCAGGTAGAGGAACACCGCCACTCCGATGAGCGCGAGGACCGCCACCCAGGTGAAGATCCTCGCCCGGCGGCCCATCCGTGGGTGGAATCCGTCCCCTTTTGCCGGGGGCATAGCTCGCTGCGCTCGGTTTTCCGGGTTCTGGTCGTAGGTGGAGTGCCGCATTTAAAACTCCCCGATACGACGGACCTCTGTCCGGAGTTTTACGCCGAAGGTCCCAACGATGGTTTTTTCCACGAGCTCGATGAGCGCGGCGAAGTCCGCCGCCGTGGCGCCGCCGAGGTTCACCATGAAGTTCGAGTGCTTGGCGGATATTTGCGCCCCGCCGATGGTCCTCCCGGTAAGTCCGCAGGCGTCCACGAGCCGCCAGGCCGGCAGCTGGGATGCCCCGCGCTCCTCCAGGGCCCGGCGGGAGAATTCCGCGCCCAGGGCGGCCTCCAGCTTCTCGTACTCGAGGTCCATCCCCGGCTCCCAGGCAAAGTTCTTGAAGACGCTGCCGCAGTTGGGCCGTTCCAGGGGGTGCTTCTGTTCCCGGTCGGTCAGGCGCTCCAGGCAGCGCTTTCGAATCTCGCGGGGGTCCCCCTCGTCCAGGACGAACTCCGCCCGGACGACCGCCGCGCCCGGCGGCAGGTCGGCGCGGCGGTACCCGTACCCGATCTCCCCCCCCAGATAGCGGTGGATTTCCCCCGATTCCAGCACGACCTCGATCCAGTCCACCCGGGGCCAGACTTCGGTCCCGTAGGCCCCGGCGTTCATGGCCAAGGCTCCTCCCACGCTTCCCGGGATGCCGTACAGGTCCTCGAGCCCCCCCAGGCCCAGGTCGCGGAGGCGGTCGAGGAGGGTCTGGAGGCGGACGCCGGCCGCAACCGTGCAGCGCGCGCCGTGAACCTGCATCCCGTCGTCCTCGAACCCCTCGCCGATCAGAAGCGCCAGACCCCGGAAACCGCCGTCACCGACCAGGAGGTTCGTACCCCGACCCATGACCAGGACCGGGATCCCCTCCTCCCCGGCGGCGATGAGCGCCCGGGAAACCTCGTCGGTGGTGCGGGGTTTTGCGAAGAAATCCGCCGGACCGCCCACCCGGAGACCCGTGTGCCCGGCGAGCGGCTCGTCGGCCAACACCGGTATCCCCGTTTCCGTCAGGCTGACTGAGAGCGGGCTCAACCTCTCTCCTCCGAGAGTTTTTTAGCGATGTCCCGGGCTGTTTCCCAGATGTTGCCCGCCCCGAGCACCAGCACGAGGTCGTCGTCGGCCACCATGCCGGCCACGGCCTCGGGTATCTTCCGGCGGTCGCGGATGAAGGTGACCTCCCGATGGCCGTGCTCGGCCACCCCCTTGGCCAGCGCCTCGGCGCTGACGCCGGGTATCTCGGGCTCGCCGGCCGGGTAGATGTCGGTGATGATCAGCCGGTCGGCCTGGTAGAAGCAGCGCAGGAAGCGGTCGAAGAGCGCCTTGGTCCTCGTGTAGCGGTGGGGCTGGAACACCGCCACTATCCGGCGGTCCCAGCCGGTCCGCATGGCGTCCAGCGTGGCGGCGATCTCCGCCGGGTGGTGGGCGTAGTCGTGGATGACGGTGATGTCGCCGATGTGGCCCACCACCTCCAGGCGCATCTCGATCCCCTTGAATGAGCGCAGGCTTTTGATAATCGTTTCGGGGGCGACGCCGAGCTCGAGGGCCAGCGCCGCCGCCCCCAGGCTGTTCAGCACGTTGTGCCGTCCGGGGAGGTTCAGGTCCACCTCGCCCAGGAGCTCCGACCCCCGGTAGAGCTTGTAACTGGCGCTCATCGGCATCAGCCGCAACTCCCGGCCGATGACGTCGCACTGCGTGGTGAAGCCGTAGGTGATGTAGCGCCGCTTGAGCTCCGGCAGGATGCCCTGCACCACGGGGTCGTCCAGGCAGACGATGGTGGCGCCGTAGAACGGCACGGAGTTGGCGAACCGGATGAAGGAGGCGCGGATGTCGTCCAGGCCGGAGTAATAGTTGAGGTGATCCTCGTCTATGTTGGTCACCAGGGCGTAGGCCGGTGAGATGGCGAGGAAGGTGCCGTCGCTCTCGTCGGCCTCGACGACGAAGTAGTCGCCGGCGCCCAGGCTCGCGCCGGTGCCGATGGCCCGCCCGTTTCCGTTGGGCTCCGTCTTGGAGCGTAGGGCGTTGAGCTTGCCCCCGATGACCGCCGTCGGCTCCAGGCCGCCGTCGGTGAGGATGGTGTAGATGAAGCTGGCGGTGGTGGTCTTGCCGTGGGTCCCCGCGACCGCGATGGGGTACTTGAGCCGCATGATTTCGACCAGAATCTCGGAGCGGTTGATCACCGGGATGTTGTACTTCCTCCCGGCAACGACCTCGGGATTGTCGGGGGGGATGGCGGTGGAGACTGCGATGACCCCGGCGCCGACGACGTTCTTCGCCGAGTGGCCGATGGTGATCCTGGCTCCGAGGTCCGCGAGACGTTCGGTGGCCTTTCCGGCCCTCAGATCCGACCCGGACACCTCGAAGCCGAGGCTCAACAGAATCTCGGCGATGCCGCTCATCCCCGCGCCGCCGATACCCACCAGGTGCACCCGGGTTATCCTGCCCAGCATGAGGGCAAGGGGTTTAAACCCCTTGTCTCCTTTCTCGAGGGTCATCGGAACCTCCGTGCGGTTGCAAGGGCCAGCTCCGCCACCCGCCGGGCCGCGTAGGGCCGCGCGAGCCCCTTCGCGGCCGCGGACATCCGCAGTAAGAGCGCGTCGTCGCAGGTCAGGCGCTTAACCTCGCGCACCAGCCGTTCCGCGGTCAGCTCCCGGTCCGGGATGACGACCGCCGCCCCGGCCCGCTCGAAGTAGCGGGCGTTGGCGGTCTGGTGGTCCGCCGCGGCGTGGGGGTAGGGCACGAGAACGGCCGGCAGGCCGAATAAAGCCAGCTCGAAGACGCTCCCCCCGGCGCGGGCGACGACGAAATCGGCCGTGGCCAGGGCGGGACCGATGGGGTCCAGGTAGGCGGTCACGAAGGCCCGCAGCCCGGATTCCTCCACCGCCCGCCGCACCGCGTCGCGGTCGTCCCCGCCGGTCTGGATTATCATCTGCAACCCCATGATGGCCGCCAGCCCCTCCGCGGCCTCCACGACCGCCCGGTTGACGGATCGGGCCCCGGCGCTCCCGCCGAGGACCAGCCACGTCACGCGGCCCGGGTCGAGACCGAAGACGGCGTGGTCGGGTGAGTACGAGGCGAGATCGGCCCGCACCGGATTCCCGGTCACCCACACCCGGGGCGAGGCCGGTCTGGCCCGCCTTCCGGGGAAGGCCACCGCGGCCGCCGCGCTCAACGGCCCCAGCACGCGGTTGGTGAGCCCGCAGACGGCGTTCTGCTCCAGGAGCATGACCGGGACGCCGTACCGGCGCGCCGCCAGGGCGACGGGGAAGCCCTCGTAACCGCCGCAGCAGACGACGAGCCCGGGCATCATCCCGCGCATCAGCTCCTCCGCCTTCGCCGTCCCGTTGAGATTCATGAACACGCCCGCGATAAGCTGTAAAGGGTTCGCCTGGTAGATGGGTGCGGCCGGTACCTCGTGGTAGGGCCACCCCCGCTTGGCGCACTCCCGTTTGGGCAGGTCGAAACCGGCGCCGCAAAAGGCTATCTCCGTGTCCGGCTCCAGCTCCCGCACCTGTTCGGCCACCGCGAGCCCCGGGTAGAGATGGCCGCCGGTCTTTCCCCCGGCGAAGAGAAACGGTCTGTCCTCCACCCCCATCAGGACCATCTCCGCCATCGGTAGGTCGAAGACCTCCGGCGGCGGTCGGCGGGGTTGTAAACGCCGAGCCCTTCGAACGCCGCGGCGTGGATCATCCTGTGCTTTCCCACCGAGTAGGCCGGGCCGTGCGCCGGGGCGGACGGTCGGACGAAGAACGTCCTCCGCCGGGCGATCGGCGCCTCCTCCCCGGCCTGGACGGTGACCGTTTCGGCGCTCTGCCTCGCCACGCCGGCCAGTATCCCCATCGCCGCCAGGGAGACGATCAGCGAGGTGCCGCCGTAGCTCACGAAGGGGAGCGGCAGGCCCGCCGTGGGAAGAAGCGCCGTCACCACGCCGATGTTCACGATGGCCTGCACCCCGAAGAGCGCGGTGATGCCGGTGGCCAGGAGCCTCCCGAAGGGGTCCGAGCACCGCATGGCGGTTCGTATCCCCAGGGCGACGAGGAGCCCGAAGAGCGAGACGACGAGTAGCGACCCGAAGAGACCGAGCTCCTCGGCCAGAATCGAAAAGATGAAATCGGTGTGGGCCTCGGGCAGGTAGAAGAGCTTCTGCTGACTGGCGCCCAGGCCCACGCCGGTAAATCCTCCCGAGCCTATCGCCAAAAGACTCTGAACCGCCTGGTAGCCGTTCCCGTCGGCGACCTTCCACGGGTCCACGAAGGCCGTAATCCTCGCCCAGCGGTAGGGCTCGAGATAAACGGCTAAAACCGCCAGGGGGATTAGGACCGCCAGGGTCGCCAGCAGGTGGCGGGTCGGCACTCCCGCGACCCAGAAGACCACGTATCCTGTGACGAAGAGCATCACCGCCGTCGAGAGGTCGGGCTGGAGCAGCACCATGCCCATGGCCGCCACGAGGACCGCCAGAGGCGGCAGGAGACCCTGTTTGAATCCGCTCAGTCGGTCGCGTTTCCGGGTGAGGGTCTGTGCCAGGTAAAGGATCAAAAAGAGCTTGGCCAGCTCGCTGGGCTGGAACGAGATGAAGCCCAGGGACAGCCAGCGCCTGGCCGAGTTGGACTCCACGCCCAGGTTCTGGGTGAACACGAGCCCCAGCATCGCGAAGGTGAGGAAGACGAGCGGCCCCCCCCACTTCGCGATTTTTTGGTAGGGCAGCCGCCAGAACAAAAACATGAGGGCCAGGCCGGGGATGAGCTTCCACAGCTGGTTGGTCAGGAAGTAGCTCGGGTCGCCCCGAGCCGCCCCCAGGACCTGGCTGGCGCTGCCCACCATCAACAGCCCGATGAGAACCAGGGCGGCGGTCACCCCGAAGAGTTGTAAGTCTGTACGGCGAAGGTTCATCTTGCTTCGGCGAGGTGCAACCTACGCCGCTCGGCGAGGTGCGACCTACGCCGCTCGACGAGGTGCGACCTATGCCGTCCGGCTCTCCCCTGACCCGCCGGTGTGCCTGCGACCGGGCTCAAGTCCGGGAGTCCAGGTTGTCCGCCGCCGGCGGTAGGTGAAGGATGTGCTCGGCGACCTCCGCCGGGATCGGAGACCCTCGGCGAGCCGTGCCGGGCAGCGGCCGGTCCAACAGGAAGATCAGCTGGTACTCCTCGTCCCTCGGCGAGGTGCGACCTACGGTGCGACCTACGCCGCTCGACGAGCTGAACGGCTCGCCGTGCAGAAATTCCGTGTTCTTGGGGGTGTTCATAGAGACCTCTCTTGTGCCGTAGCTCCAAACGTCTGAAATGCCGGGATTCCTCTCCGTTCAACGCAGTTTCAAGGTCGAAATCGCCACGAGGGCGAAGAGGGCGGCGATGATCCAGAACCGGGTGATGACCTTCGACTCCGACCACCCCTTGAGCTCGAAGTGGTGGTGGATGGGGGCCATCCTGAACAGGCGCTTCCCCTCGCCGCCGGGCCCTTTGCCCTTGGTGAGCTTGAAGTAGCCGACCTGGAGGATCACGCTCGCGCCCTCGATGACGAAGACGCCGCCCACGATCAGAAGGAGCAGCTCCTGCTTGCAGAAGATGGCCACGGTGCCGATGGCCCCGCCCAGGGCCAGCGAGCCGGTGTCCCCCATGAAGACATCCGCGGGGTGGGAGTTGAACCACAGGAAGCCCAGGGCCGCCCCCACCAGGGAGGTCATGAAGATGGTCAGCTCGCCGATGTCGGGCAGGTGCGTCACGTCGAGGTATTTCGCGAACACGGCGTGGCCGGCGACGTAAACGAAGACCACGTAGGCCAGGCCGGCGAAGAGCGTCGTGCCGATGGCCAGGCCGTCGAGCCCGTCGGTGAGGTTGACCGTGTTGGACGTCCCCACGATGACGATGGCCACGAAGGGGATGTATCCCCAGCCCAGGTCTATCTGGACGTCCTTGAAGAAGGGGATGGTCAGAATCGTCGAGTGCGCCGGGTCCAGCGGCCAGAAGTAGAGGATGCACCCCACCGCCAGGCCGAGGACCGCCTGACCGATGAGCTTGTACCTCGCGATGAGCCCCAGTGGTCGCTTTTTGATATTCTTGAGGTAGTCGTCGGCGAATCCCAGGGCGCCAAGCCCCAGCGTGACCGCCAGGACCATGAGCACGTACCGGTTGGTTAAATCGGCGAAGAGGAGGGTCGGCACGGCGATGGCGAGGAGGATGATCAGGCCGCCCATGGTGGGTGTGGTCTGTTTCGCCTTGTGCGACTCGGGGCCGTCGTCCCGCGTGACCTCGGTGAGGTGGAGCTTGGCGAGCTTGTTGATGATCGGCCTGCCGAAGATGAAGACCACCAGGATGGCGACGATGGAGGCCGCCGCCGCCCGGAATGTGATGTACCCGAAGAGGCGGAGAAAGCCTATCTTGTCGGCCAGGGGTGCCAGAAGATGGTAGAGCACCGGTTTCCTCCTCGGCCGGAAACGAGCGAAGCGAGTAATGCCCCAGCAAAACGAAGCGAAGCGGAGTAACGCCCCGGCGAATCAGTTCGGTTCTACGTACCCCTCGAGCGCGTCGTCCTCGAGCAGGAGGTCCAGACGCAGGGCCCGGCTGGCTTTTGCCAGAAGTACGTCGCCGGGCCGGAGGACCCGCTTCAATATTTCCAGGGCTTCAACGCGGTCGGCCGCCGTGTAAACTTCCTCCAGACCGTTCTCCCGCGCGCCGCGGGCGATGTCCTCCGCGAACGCCCCCACGGCCACGAGCACGGCGATCCCGCGCGCCGCCGCCTCGGCCCCGACACTTTCGTGGAGCCGGGGAGCCGTGGGGCCGAGCTCCAGCATGTCGCCCAGCACCGCCACCCGACGACCGGTTAAGGTAGCCAGTGTCTCCAGGGCGGCGCTCATGGAGAGCGGGTTGGCGTTGTACGTGTCGGCGAGGATGGTCAGCCCTCCCCGGCGGTACACCTCGCCCCGCAGGGGGGTGATTTTCGCCGCGGTGAGTTTTCCGGCGATGAGCTCCGGCGGCACGCCCAGGACGAGGGCCACCGCCGCCGCCCGCAGCGCGGAGAGGACGTGGTGGACGCCCGGTGTGGGTAGCTCGACTTCGAACCGCGCCGGCTTGGACCCTATTCCCTTCGGGGGGGTCCAGACCACCTCGAACCGGCTCCCATTCGGCGAGGTTCGACCTACGCCGCTTCCGGAAGGTCGGATGTCTTCGGCGAGGTTCAACCTACGGTGCAACCTACGCCGCTCGACCCGGCAATCACCGACGATTAGGCCGAAGGTGACCACGGGGCAGGGTGCGCGTTCCGCCAGCAGTCGGAAAAATTCGCACTCCCGGGGGAGGATGGCCGCGCCGTCCTCCGGCAGCGCCAGGAGGAGCTCGGCCTTGGCCAGGGCTATGGCCCGCACGTCGGAGAAGAACTCCAGGTGGGCCGGGCCGACGGCGGTGACGACGCCGATCTTCGGTCGGGCCACCTCCGCCAGCGAGGCGATTTCCCCCGCCCACTGCATTCCCATCTCCACCACCGCCAGGGCCGTGTCGGAGCGCAGGCTGGCGAGGGTGAGCGGGACGCCGTACACCGTGTTCATGTTCCCCGGGCTCACGACTGTCGGCGCGAATGCACCCAGGACCGCGCCCAGGTAGTCCTTCGTCGTCGTCTTCCCCACGGAGCCGGTGATGCCGACGACGGTGAGCTCCGGGAAGCGCCGCCGGAATCCTTCGGCGATGGAGAGCAGGGCCCCCGGCACATTCCCGACCACCAGCTGGGTCAACGGCAGGTCGGGGTCGGGCGTGGACACCAGGGCGGCCAGGGCTTTCGCGACCACGTCGGGGAGGAACTGGTGACCGTCAGCGTGCTCACCGGGCAGGGCGACGAAGAGGTCGCCGGGGGCGAGGGCCCGGGAGTCTATGGCCAGCCCCCGCACCGGCTCGCCGAGGGACTCCCGGGAACCCAGCAGGCGGGCGTCCGCCCATTCGAGCAGCCGCCCCAGGGGGACCGGCTCGCCGACATCGGCTCTGAGCTGTCCGGTGTAATTCCCGCGCACCCTTTTTCCCCTGACCGGTGTGAGTGTAAGTAATTCCATGAAAGCGGTCGTCATCGTAGGTTGCACCTCGAGCCCGTCAACCGGATCGAGAGGGTTTCCCCGCCGGTGGATACCGCGGTCACGCGACCGCACCCGTACATTTCGACGGGCACCCCGCGGGCGGCGAGCGCCACGGCGGCCTTCCGGGCGTTCAGCCCCAGAAGGTTCAAGGGGCTCCCGTCGGTCGGCGCCGTGGAGCGCGGCACCTCGGGTGTAGGAGCCCGCACCAAACGGGCGATCGCCCCCCCGGGCGCCGACACCCCCTCGAGGGCCAGCACCTGCTTGACGATTCTGGCGAAGGCCGGCCCGCAGACCGGTCCGCCGCCGTAGATGGGCGTGGGCTCGTCTATGATTATCAATAAGACCAGCGCGGGGTTCTCGGCCGGGGCGAAGCCGACGAAGCTGGCGATGTAGCGCTTACCCGCCAGATACCCGCCATTGCCGACCTTCTGGGCGGTGCCCGTCTTGCCCCCCACGGTGTAGCCCGAGCCCCGGGCGTCCTTGCCCAACCCCCGCTCCACGGCCCCGACTAAAATCTCGCGGAGGGCGGCGGCGGTTTCGGGGCTGATAACCCGCCTGGGGCGCGGTTTTCGCGAACCCTCGTGGGACAAGAGACGCGGTTGGACCAGCCACCCACCGTTGGCGATGACCGCGTAGGCCCGGACGAGCTGAATCGCCGTCACGGCCACCCCCTGGCCGAAGCTGGCGCAGGCCGTGTCCAGGGGGTACCAGTCCTTCGCCGGACGAAGAATCCCCCGGACCTCCCCCGGCATCTCGAGGCCGGTCGGCGCGCCGAAACCGAATTTTTCCAGGTATTCGTGCAGCTTCTCCCGCCCGACCTTCAGGCCGATCTGGAGGATGCCCACGTTGGAGGAGCGTTCGACGATCTGGGCCGCGGTCAGGCGGGGGTCGTGGGGCAGGCTGTCCCTGATCCGCCGGCCGGTCACGTAGGTCTCCGGGGGGGTGTCGAAGACGGTCCGGGGGGTGACGAGCCCCTCCTCGAGGGCGGCGGCCAGGGTGAAGACCTTGAACGTGCTGCCCGGCTCGAAGACGTCGGTCACGATGCGGTTGCGCCGGACCCAGGACGGGTAGTCGCCGAAACGGTTCGGGTCGAAGAACGGGTAGTTGGAAAGGGCCAGCACCTCGCCGGTGTCGGGGTCCAGCATCACGGCCATGCCGCCCCGGGCGTTCGAGCGCTCCACGGCGAAGGCCAGTTCGCGGTCCACGATGTGCTGGAACCGGGAGTCTATGGTCAGTCGCAGGTCGTCGCCGCGCTGCGGCGGCTGCTGGGTTTTGCCAGGGGCATAGCTCGCTTCGCTCGGTTCGTCCAGGGGGTAGAGCGGCCGCCCGAGGGCGTCCCGGACCTTGAGCGTCCATCCCGGTTCCCCCGAGAGGAGGTCGTCATAGGCGAGCTCCAACCCCTCCAGCCCCTGGTGATCCACCCCCACGAAGCCCAGTACGTGGGCCGCGGTGCGCCCGAGCGGGTAGAGCCGGGAGGGTTCCTGCCTCACGTACACCCCGGGAAGGGAAGCCTGGCGCAGGCAGTCCGCGGTTTCGGCGTCGAGGTGCCGGGAGAGCCAGACGAAGCTGGAGTTCCGTTCGAGGAGCCGGCGCGTGTCTTCCGAGGGGAGCCCGAGCATTTTAGCCAGCTCATCGGCCACGCGCCCCTTGTCTTCGGGCTTGATTTCGTTGGGGGCGACGAAGGCGGTGGGCGACTCCCGGTCGAGGGCGAGCGGGATGCCGTTCCGGTCGTAGATGGTCCCCCGAAGTCCCACCAGGGGAATCCGGGCCACCTGCTGGCCGCGGGCCTGGAGGGCGAGCTCGGCGCCGCGGACGAGTTGGAGCTGGACCAGGCGGCCGCTGATGATGACCAGCGCCACACCCATCAGGATGAAAATGACGCGGAGCCGCCTGCGCGCGGGTCCGTCTGTCCCCGGGACTGGGCGGTATCGGTTCATCGTTTAGTACACGGTGACGGTTTCGAGCTCGGCGGGAACATCGAGATCCAGTCTTTCGGCGGCCAGGGACTGCAGATTCTCGGGAGCGGTGGCGAGCATCCAATCCTCCTGGAACTGACGGGCGGCCTCCTCCTGGGCGACCACCTGTGCGCGCAGCGCGTCCACCTCCATCCTCATGACGTAGAGGCGGTTGTTCAGGAAGAGGAAGAGTCCTCCCAGAACGCCGGCGGCCAGGATGACCGCGAACCAAAAACGGAGACGCTCGTTTTTCATCTTGTCACCGGGGATAGCCCCCCGTTTTTGCCGGGGACGTGATCCAGTGTCTCCGCCGCCCGGAGCTTGGCGGAGCGGGCCCGGGGGTTGAGCTTGATTTCGTCTCCTACGGGTTGGAGCGGTTTTTTGGTGATGACGACGAGGGCGTTCACCGGATTGCACCGGCAGACCGGCGTCCCGGGGGGGCAGACGCAGTGACCGCTCATCCTCTGGAAGAACCGCTTCACGATTCGGTCCTCGCCGGAGTGGTAGGAGATTGCGACGAGCCTGCCGCCCGGCTTCAGGAGGGAAACGGCCGCCTCCAGCCCCCGCTCCAGCTCCTCGAGCTCGCCGTTCACCACCATGCGGAGGGCCTGGAAGGTCCGTGTGGCCGGGTCTATGCCGCCCGAGGGTCCCACGGCGCGGCGGACGACTTCGGCCAGCTCCAGGGTGGTATTCAGCGGCCGGGCCTCCACGATGGCGCGGGCCGCCCGGCGCGCCCTCCGCTCGTCGCCGTAGCGGTGGATTATCCCGGCCAGCTCCTCCTCGGGGAGGTTTACCAGGTCCGACGCCCGGAGCCCCTGGGTCCGGTCCATCCGCATATCCAGGGGACCGTCCAGGTCGAAGCTGAACCCACGCTGTGGGTCGGACAGCTGCTCCGTGGACAGCCCGAGATCGAAGAGAACGCCGGCGAAGCCGTTGGGTAATTGGCGCAGCCGGCTGAAGGGGAGGAGCTCGAGGTCGAGGCGGTTTTTAAAATGTGGGAGGAGCTCGTTTTTCACCCGGGACAGGGCGTCGGGGTCGCGGTCGCAGCCCAGGACGGTCGCCCCGGAGTACTTTTCCAGAATCGGCCGGGCGTGGCCCCCGCGACCGAGCGTGGCGTCGAGGTACCGCCCCGCCGGATCGGTGACCAGGAGCGCGAGCACTTCGGTCACCATCACCGGGGTGTGACGTTGCGTTTTAGTTTCGCGGCTGAGGGTTGTTGATGACACCGGTCCCTAAAACTCCAAATCGGCCAGCTTCTCCGCGGCTTCCTCGTAGTCGGCGGTGGCGGTGTAATCCAGCCAGCTCTTTTTGTCCCAAATTTCGATCCGGCGGCCCACGCCGATGACGATTGCCTCGCGTTCCAGGGAAGCCCATTCGCGGAGGTGCGCCGGGATGTTCACCCGGCCCTGCCGGTCCAGCACGACCTCGACCGCGCCGGCGAAGAGGATGCGGGCGAAGCGGCGGGCGGCCGAACGGTTCGCGGCCAGGGATTGGATCCGCGCCGAAACCTCGCCCCACTCGTCCTCGGGGTAGAGGAAGAGGCAGTGGTCGAGCCCCTGGGCCAGAACCCATTTGCCTTCGGCGGCGGTCGTCTCCTCCCCGCCGCAGGAGCGCAGCTTGGCCGGGATCGCCAGGCGTCCCTTGTCGTCCAGGTTGTAGGAGTAACGGCCGAGGTACATAGCGGTCCGTCGAGAGTGGTTGTTCAGAATTTTCTTCGGGGGTTCAGGAAATCGGTTCCTTGGATATTCACCCATTTCTCCCCACTTATCCCCACAGTCGGATGGTAGTGGGTTATGAAAAACATGTCAATAAAAAAATGCAATTTCTTTAAAAAAAATTAATTACGGGGTCATTACACTCCCCGCCTTCGGTGAATACTCCCCCGGGCTCGTCGAGCGCATTTCGCGCCGAACACATTGAAAACATTCGTTTAAACCACAGGCGATGCGGGTGGGGAATCTCCCTCCCCCTGCGGATGTGTTCCCCCTTTTTTCCTTTAACTCAACCCCCTTTCTATGCTAAGGTCCTCTCTCTGCATCGGCGAGCGGCGGCGGACCGTACCCGTTCGGCGAGCCGCGCCGGTGTTTTTGTTCACCAGGCCCCCGGGCCGTAACCCATCGGGATTCTTCAGGGGTCCCGGTGTAGTCGGAGCGGTGAGCCTCGACCTGCTGCACGGCTCGCCGAACGGCTCGCCGAACCGACAAGAGGAATTGGATGTTGACACCCAAAGACGAAAACCTTCAACCCGAGGAGTCTCCTTCGGATATTGAACCCAAAGCCGATTCCGAAGAGACCCCCCGCGAGCGTCTCGCCGAACGGCTCGCCGATGAGCAGCCGACGGACGACCCCGAGTCGCGGCTCGCCGAAACGTCGGATGCCGAAGAGAAGACACGTCCAAAGGGAACTACGCGCCGGAAAGGAAAATCAGCTCCCCACCCGTCCGCTGAAGACAAGCCCGCCACCGGTAGGTCGAAGACCTCCGCCACCGAGGGCACGGACTCCGAAGACTCCACCATGGACGAGCTCATGGCGGCTTACGAGGACACCCTGGCCGACCTGAGGGAAGGCGAGGTCGTCCGCGGCGTGGTGGTCGGCATCTCCGGCGATGAGATTCTGGTGGACGTGGGCTACAAATCCGAAGGCCCCATCAACCGGAAAGAGTTCGGCCCCGACGCCCAGATTGAAGTCGGCGACGAGGTGGACGTCTATCTGGAGAAGAAAGAGGATCAGGACGGGATCATCGTCCTGTCGAAGGAGAAGGCGGACTTCGCCCGGACCTGGGAAAAAATCCGGACCGCCTTCGAGGATGAGGAGGTCATCAAGGGCAAGGTGGTGGCTCGGATCAAGGGCGGCCTGGAGGTGGACATCGGCGCCAGGGGATTCCTGCCCGCGAGCCAGGTGGCCCTGAGGCCGGTGCGCGACCTCGAATCCCTCGTCGGCAAGCTGCTCGAGATGAGGATTCTCAAAATCAACCGCCGGCGCCGCAACATCGTCCTCTCCCGGAAGGTGGTGCTCCAGGAGCGCCGCGAGAAACTGAAGAAGGAGCTCGTCTCCGAGCTGGAGGAGGGTCAGATCCGCGAGGGCGAGGTCAAGAACATCACCGATTTCGGCGCCTTCATAGACCTCGGCGGGATTGACGGCCTGTTGCACATCACCGACATGAGCTGGGGCCGGATAAGCCACCCCGGCGAGATGCTCCAGATCGGGGACAAGGTCAAGGTCCTGGTCCTGAACTTCGACCGCGAGCGCGAGCGGGTGTCCCTCGGCCTCAAGCAGCTCACCCCCCACCCCTGGAAAGACGCGGCCCAGAAGTACTCCGAGGGGACCGTAATCCGGGGGAAGGTCGTCAACATGACCGACTACGGCGCCTTCGTCGAGATCGAGGACGGCATCGAGGGCCTGATCCACATCTCCGAGATGAGCTGGACCCAGCGCATCCGCCACCCGTCCCAGATGCTCACCATCGGCGAGCTGGTCAACGCCAAGGTGCTGAACCTGGACACCGAGAAGCAGCGCATCAGCCTCGGCCTGAAGCAGACCGAGGAGGACCCCTGGGAGACCATCGCCGAGCACTTCCCCCGCGGCACCCGTCTGGTGGGCCGCGTGCGCAACATCACCGACTTCGGGGCCTTCGTAGAGGTGGACGAGGGCATAGACGGCCTGGTCCACATCAGCGACATGAGCTGGGTCCGCCGGGTGCGGCACCCCTCGGAGATCGTCGGGAAGGGCGACGAGATCGAGGTGGTGGTCCTCAACGTGGACACCGAGAACCGGCGCATCTCCCTGGGGATGAAACAGCTCACCGAGGACCCCTGGGAGCACATCGAGGACTACATCTTCGAAGGCGCCTACGTGGAGGGGACCGTCGTACGCATGGCCCGCTTCGGCGCCATCATCGAGCTCTCCAACGGCATCGAGGCCCTGCTGCACATTTCCGAGATTGTGGACGCCCACGTGCCCAACGTGGAGGACATCCTGGAGATCGGGGCGCACCTGACATGCAAGGTGATCAACATCAACCGGGAGGAGCGCAAGGTCAACCTGTCCCTCAAGGCCTACAACGCCGACATGGGCATCGGTCCCGAGGACGACCCCGTGATGCAGAGGCTGATAAAGCACCAGGAGGCGGGTTCCCTTTCGGAACGGGAGCCCGAGCCCACCCCGGACGACGAGGACTTCGAGCCGACCGCCGCCGGTGAAAAACAGGTCCCCGCCGAGGCACAGCCCGAAGAGGTTGCGGAACGGCGCGCCGAAGGGGAGCCCGAAGAAGAAGTCGCCGAACCGGTGGAAGAGCCCACCGCCGAGCCCGCAGCCGATGAAGAGGAGCCCGAAGAAGTCGCCGAACCGGTGGAAGAGCCCCCCGCCGAGCCCGCAGCCGATGAAGAGGAGCCTGAGGCTCAGGACGGGTCGGCCGCGTCGGACGACGCCGAGGCGGTCGTCGCGGATGAAGAAGAAGAAGCCGTAGAGGGCGGGGAACCGACCGAGGGGGAGACGGAGGGATAGGCGCATCATCCCCTCCTTCGGAGAACGTCGGTGTAAGGTGGGCAAGGGGTTTAACCGAGCGAACCGAGCTACGCCCCCGGCAAACCGAGCGAAGCGAGTTACGCCTCTGGCGAAACCTCTTGTCTGCTCAAGGCAGCGACTCGTATCTTCTTGATAAGACGCGGGATTCCCAAGAAGGTGTCGTTTTTTCTTGCGGAACTGACCCCGCTGGGGTAGAATCTCATCGAAATTCGTTTACCTAGCCGGCGCGAGTCGGCCCAACCTGGAGGGTATGCATGAGGAAATTCCTACTCCTCGCCTTAGTAGCCGCCGTCGGTCTTTTCTTTACCGGCTGCGGCAAGGAGCTCAACGACGAGAACTTCGCGGCGTACTGGCTCGAGGTTTTCAAGGTCGAGAACGAGGCGGATGCTCAGAAGCTGGCCGACGATTACGGCTGGACCGCCGAGGACATGGACAAGTACTTCGAAGAGCTGAAGGCCGACGAAGCCCGTGCGGACAAGCTCATCGACTCCATCTCCGCGAAGGACGCGGTCGCCGCTTCCACCCTGGAGTTGACCCTCTTCCCCGACCGGGCCTTGGAAAGTCTGGGAGATCTTCTCGGCGGGCTGGAGGATCTGGGCACGGAGCTCCAGGGCGCCATGGGAGAAGCTGGAGAGGCCCTGGAAGGCGCAACCACGGATGTCACGGCTGAAACCGGAACCGAAGCACCGCCGAAATAGCGCACTACAGATTCCGCGTGTTCTAACTTGTTAAAAAGGAGGGAGATGCAACGTAACATTGTGTCTCCCTCCCCTCTTTTTCTCCCGAGGGTGAGAAACGGTCTTGTGTTTTAAATCCGGGACCGATATAATAAAGAACGGTATAACCTCAACCGAGGAACGGAGTTAGCAACCCCAATCCCACTGAACTGCCCAAACAGTCCAAACCTGGAGGAAGCTTAATGCGCAAGTTCCTTACCGCCCTCTTCATCACCGCGGTCGTCCTGACCTTTGTCGGATGCGGCGGGGCGAAGATTGATGACGCCAAGTTCGTCGAGGTCTGGGTTGCAACCTATGACAAGATAGACGACGAGGCGGCCTACGCCGAGGCGCTCAAGGAGTACAACCTCACCCCCGACGATATCGACGCCTTCATCAAGGACATGCTCAATGATGAAGACAGGTTACAGAAGATCACCGAGGATATGACCACCAAGGATGTCGGCGCCGCGTTTGCTCTCACCATCAAGGAGGCCTTGATCGGTCTGGAGGAGGGTCTCAACCTCTGACGGACCGTCGGTTCTGCACCGAGGGGCGGCCGTTATCGGCCGCTCTTGTCACGCCGCCCTGCCACCCCGATGAGGGGGAAGAATCTTACTGTGTGGATTGACTCCGCCGCGGGCCGCCGGGACGCGCGTGCGCCGGCGGTTGACAACAGCAGGGTTCGAGTTGTAACTTTTTCCGTTGAAGCTTGCGAATCCATCCTCGCTTAATAAAGACGGACCCACCCAACCTGTTTGGCGGTTTCCGATGCGCAACGTACTCTTAATTGCGGTCCTGACCGCCCTTCTCGTAGGCTTCACCGGCTGCGGCAAGGAGCTCAACGACGGAAACTTCGTTAATTTCTGGCTTGAGCTCGTCAAAGTCGATAGCCAAGAGGAAGCTGATAAGATTCTCGATGACTACGGCTGGACCGATGAAGAGTTTGAAACATACTTCAATGAGCTGATGGCCGATGAGGAGCGCGTGGACAAGCTCATCGTCTCCATCGCCGAGAAAAACGAGGACGCCGCCTTCGCCCTGCTGACCGTCTTCGTCGGGGCGAAGATTGACGACGCCAAGTTCGTCGAGGTCTGGCTCAAGACGTTCGACGAGATGGACGACGAGGCCGCCTACGCCACGGCGCTCAAGGAGTACGACCTCACCCCCGACGATATCAACGCCTTCATCAAGAACATGCTCAATGATGAGGACAGGTTACAGAAGATCACCGCGGACATTACCAACAAGGATATCGGCGCCGGACTGACCTTCGCCAGCAAGGTGCTCGATATTGGTATGGAGGGTCTCAACCCCTGACGGACCGTCGGTTCTGCACCGAGGGGCGGTTTTTTCCGGACGCTCTTGTTACGTCCACCGATGCACGGATTGACTACAACGAGGACCGCCCGGATGCCGCCGGTTGACAGCGGTCCGGTTTGAGGAGTAACCTCTAACTTTGTAGCTCGCGATTCCTTCCCCAAAACACTAGGGACACACCCAACCCCCTGGGAGGTTAACGATGCGCAACGTACTCTTGATCGCGGTCCTGACCGCCTTCCTCGTCGGCTTCACCGGCTGCGGCAAGGAGCTCAACGACGAGAACTTCGCCGACTTCTGGATCGAGTACTCGGCCGCCGCGGACGACACGGCCCAGGAGAAGGTCATGGACTCCTACGGCTGGACCGAGGAAGACCTGGACGCCTACGTCAAGGAGCTCACCGCGGACGAGGGGCGGGTTCAGAAACTCTACGAGGCCCTGAAGGCCAAGGACGAGAAAGCCGCGCTGGACTTCACCTTCCTCATCGTGCCCGAAGGGGTCTTGGACGACGCGACCCTGGGTGATCTGGGCAACATCCCCTACGTCGAGGGCGGGGGCACGGCCATGACCGACGCGCTCCTGGCCGAGCTCTTCGTGAAAATCTACCCCGAGGAGCCCAACTCGCCGGCGGCCCTGGCGATTTATCCCGACTACGGGGTGACCGGGGAGCAGGTCGAGGGGTACTTCGACGCCGTGGCGGATGACCCCGTCCACGCCGCCGCGGTGAGCGCCCTCATCCACGGCCTGGACCCGGCGAAGGGCGACGATTTCGACAAGGTTACCGGTCTGACCAAGCCGGAGTAGACCCCCGAGTAGCCTCCCCGTGCGCGGATAAATGGTGTGTGCGGGAGACGGCGTGGGATTACCATTGCAGCCTATCCCTGCACTCTGACTAAAAGGGCCGTCGCGGTGACGGCCCTCTTTATTATGGTAAGACAAGGGGCTTAAGCCCCTTGTTCCCCCCTGCGGAATTGCAGGTGTTTCGGGGCGAACCGACCCCCGGGTCATTTGGCGCCGAACTCCTTTATCAGGTGGATGGCCACGATCCAGCGCTGGATCTGGTTCGTCCCCTCGTAGATCTGGCAGACCCGCTGGTCGCGGTAGTAGCGCTCGACGTCGTTCTCCCGCATGTACCCGGCGCCGCCCATAATCTGAATCGCATGATGGCAGACCGTCTCGGCCGCCTCGGTGGCGAACATCTTGGCCATAGACGATTCCTTGGTGTAGGGCAGACCCCGGTCCTTAAAGGAGGCGGCGCGGTGGATCATGAGCCGGGACGCCTCGATCAGCGTCCCCATCTCCGCCAGCATGAACTCGATGGACTGGAAGCCGATGATCGCCTGGTTGAACTGGACCCGCTTCTGGGCGTACCGGAGCGCCTTCTCGAAGGCCGCCTGGGCGCACCCCAGGGCGATGGCCGCCACGCTGAACCGCCCGCCGTCGAAGGCCCGGAGTACGATGCCCAGACCGTGGTTCTCCTTTCCCACCAGATTCGCCGCCGGCACGCGGCAGTTTTCGAACTCCAGCTCGGCGTTGTCGCTGCAGCGCTGGCCCATGGGGTTCATCGTCTTGGAGACCGAAAATCCCGGCGAGCTGGACGGCACCAGGATGCAGGACAAGCCCTTCTTGCCTCGGCCGGGGCTGGTCAGCGCCACCACCAGGTGCAGGTTGGCGTACTTGCCGTTGGTGATGAAGCGCTTCTTGCCGTTGAGGACGTAGAAATCGCCGTCTCGGACCGCCGTGGTCTGGACGTTGCCGGCGTCGGAGCCGGCGGACTCCTCGGTGAGCGCCAGGCTCGTCAGAATCTCGCCGGTGGCCATCTTCGGCAGGATTTCCTCCTTCTGCTCCGGGGTGCCGAACTCGTTGATGGTGAAGGCGCCGATGGAGTTCTGCACGGCGAAGATGAGCGCCACGCCGGCCGCCGCCTTCGCCAGCTCCTCCAGGGCCAGGCAGAAAGTCACCGAGTCCACCCCGGACCCGCCGTACTCCGGGGGCAGCGTCAGCCCGTACAGGCCGAGCTGGCGCATTTCCTCCACGATTTGAATCGGGTAGAGCCCCTCCTCGTCGAGCTGCCGCGCGATGGGCTCGATGCGCTCCTGGGCGAAGCGGCGGATGAGGTTGCGGTACTGGACCTGTTCGGCGGTGAAGGTAAAGTCCACGGAAATCCTCCGGCTGTGTTCAAATTTATTTATCGAATGGATTATACCGTTTCGTCCCGACCGCCGCAAACTGTGGGGAGGTTGTGTTTATGATTGGCGGAGCGTATGATTATCAGCGTGAATAAAGGGGGAACCGTGTCTTTAAAACCTCTACCCTTTTTGTCGGCCCTCCTGGCCCTGGCGGCCTGCGATTTTGAGGGGTGGCAGTGGGGTGGTTACACCTACTCTGCCTCTGACGCCGTGCATACCGTTGGCGGACGGACGGTATATGTCCTCGATCGCTACATCCGCGGGGCCGACTGCGACCCCGTGCCGCTACTGTGCCAGCGTGACGCCGAGCAGTGCGAGCTGGTGGTGGAATGGGCCGACATGCCGCTGGTCGTCGGTGACGAGTTGATCGTGGCCCTCGATTATTACGGCGACGAGCTGGTGGTAGTGCAGCCGGATCAGTTGCCCTACCGCATCCCCCTGCAGGGGCATGGGCGTTTCAGATTCCGCGATTACGACCTCGCCGAGAATGCCGGGGAGAGGGGGGTCGTGTTTCTACTGCTGGAGCAGTACAAATGGAATCCCAGGTCGTGCGTCATTTGTGAACTGGACCCACTGGAATCCCGATTTCATTCAATTCTGATTCTGCCGTGGGAGGCCGATTGCATGGTTGTGACACCCGACGGCGGTTACGCTTATTGTTGCGAATACGGCGAAGGGACGCTGTGGGAGGTGGAGCTGGCCGGCGGTCTCGTGCAGGAGAGGGAGATCCCCGGCGGCGTGGGCGCCGTGTTTGACGTTTCACCCGACGGCGGGCGGCTGCTTTACCGGGACTCGGAACGCAACTACGGGATTTTCGACCTGGCCACCGAGGAGGTCGTCCTTTTAGAATTAGGCGACCGTGACTCGGTTAGACGCTTCGACACAGACGGCAGGGTGATCTTAGTTCAGGGGTGCGACGTCTATTCCCTGGACCCGTCGAGTGGAGATACGGAAAAGGTGATCGACGTGCCGACTGACGTGCCCGATTATTGAGAGGTCGTCCACCGGTGAGAAAAACGCCCCGAGGGGGCGTTTTTGGGTGCGGGGCACCGGCGGATTCACCCGGGTCGGGCTCACGCCTCCTCGGCATGGAACTTTATACCGTCCCGCTTGCACAGAATCATCGCCAGGTGCCGGCCGTCCGCGCCCGCCGGCGGCAGGCCGCCCCCCGGCGAGACCCACTGGCCGATCATGCGGAAGTTCCTCAATCCCGGGACGGTCCGCTTCATCCTCAACCGCAGGCTCCCGGGGGTCATCATCCAGCCCTCCATCCCGCCTTGCCAGTTGCCGGTGTAGCGCTCGAAGGTCAGCGGCGTGGCCACGTCGGTCATCTCGACCTGGGAGCCGATGCCGGGGAAGCGTTCCTCGACACGCTCCAGAACCTGACGGGCGATTTCATCCTTGGCCTCCAGGTAGGCCCGGCGGTCGGCGGCCTTGGCCCTCCACCAGCCGTAATCCGAGCCGAACATCACCTTGATGACCGTCGAGCCCGGGGGGGCGAGGGTGGGATCGAAGTTCTCGACGATGACGGTGAGATGCTCGAAGGTGCGGCCGGCCACCTCCAACGGTTCGCTCGGCCGGAAGATGACGCCGCTGGTCAACGGCGGGAGCTCGTCGAAGGTCCGTTTGACGCCGAAGGCGACGAAGACCAGCGGGTCGAAGATGGGCATCTCCTCGAAGTAGCGCCTCTGCTCGTCGCTTGAATACCTGCCGCCCAGGAGCTTGAAGAAGGTCGAGTGACCGTCGGCGGCGCTCACCACGTAATCGCCCCGATGCTCGGTGCCGTCCTCCAACCGCACGCCGACCGCGGTGTCGTTCTCGACGAGAATTTCCGCCACCCGGCTGTTGTAGGCTATCTCGCCGCCCAGGCACGTGTATCTCTTTTCGATGGCCCGGGCGAACTCCAGCGAGCCGCCGACGGGATACCCCGTGCTGCGGGCGTGCATCCCCGCCAGGGTCATCGGCAGAGCGAGGGCCGTGATGCCCTTCGGGAAAATTTCCGTCATCGCCTCGTGGAGTTCGGGATTGGTGAATCTCTCGGCGTAGGATTGCTGATCGAGCTTGAACAGGGGGCCGAGAACCCGCATCAGCGGCAGGATGCGGAAGAGGCCGCCGATCCGGCCGAAAAACCCCCTTAGCTCGGGGGGCACGAGAATGTCGTCCTCCCGCTGCTGGAGGGCGGCCATCTTGCGGATGATGGCGGCTAATTCGTCAATGGCCTCGGAGTCCTCGGGACCGATTTCCTTCAGGCTCGCCGCCAGCTCGTCGGGATTGACGCGGAAGTGGATCGTCCGGCCGTCGGGCAGCTCGTAGCGGGCGAACTCGTCGTAGTAAACGATCTCGCGGCCCTGGATGGCCCCCAGCTCCCGCCAGATGCGGTGGAAGGGCGAGCTCGGCGCCGTGCCCACCAGCCAGTGGATACAACCGTCAATGGTGTATCCCCGGCGCTTCCAGGAGGTGCACAGCCCTCCGGGTTTGTCGTGCAGCTCGAAAATCTGCGTCCCGTAGCCGTTCATCCGTAGGTAGCAGCCCGCCGACAGCCCGGCGATCCCCGCCCCGATGATGAGCACCCGTTTGGGTTCCATGCCGGCGCTCCTTTTCCGCTTGAGTTGAATAGTAATCAGGCTGATATCTTCCGTGACTTGGTGTTGAGCATCAATTGCCCGCAGGCGGCTCAGCCGCTTTTTTCCGCGGGGACACTTCTAGTACGACAGAGTGTTATCCCCGCGAGCCGTCACTCATTTGTTTCAACATCAACTGACCGCAGGCGGCGCGGCCGCTCTTGTCCGCGGGAATAGTTTAATAATCTTTGAGCGTCAACCCCGCGAGCCGTCACTCATTTGTTTCAACATCAATTGACCGCAGGCGGCGGCGATGTCGGTCCCCCGGGACTTGCGAACACCCGCCGCGTAGGCCCCCCGACGCGTTTCTCCCAGAAAGGCGTCAACCGATTTCTGCGTCGGGGATTTGAAGGGAAGGTTTTCCACCGGATTGTACGCGATCAGGTTCAGCTTGTGCGGCACCCGCGCTAGGAGCCGAACAACCGTTCGGGCGTCCGCCTCCGAATCGTTGTACCCGCCTAAAAGGACGTATTCGAAGGTGACCCGTCGGCCGGTTTTATCGTAGTACTCCCGGCAGGCCGCCAGGAGCTCGGCCAGCGGCCATTTCTTGTTCAGCGGCATCAGCTCCGTCCGCCGGGCGTCGTCGGGGGCGCCCAGGCTCACGGCCAGCTTGACCCGCTGCGGCTCCCCGGCCAATCGCTTTATTCCCGGCACGACCCCGGCGGTGGAAACGGTTATCCGCCGCGCCCCGATGCCCAGCGGCCCGGTCAACAGCCCCACCGCCCCCAGCGTCGCCTCGTAGTTCAACAGCGGCTCGCCCATCCCCATGAAGACGACGTTGCGCAGCCTGGCGGAAATTTTTTTCAACAGCAGGACCTGGGCGGCTATCTCGTGGGCCGCCAGGTCCCGCGTCTTCCCTAAAGTCCCCGTGGCGCAGAAGGTGCAGCCCAGGTTGCAGCCGGCCATCGTCGAAACGCAGGCCGCGTCGTAATACTCCCCCGGCATGAGCACCGTCTCGACCCGCGCGCCGTCGTCCAGCTCCAGCAGGAGCTTCACCGTGCCGTCGGCGCTCCGGGCCTCGTCCGCCACCCGGGGCAGGCTCACCGAATAGTCGGCCGCGAGGGTTTTGCGCAACTCACGGGGCAGGTCGCTCATGGCGGAAAAATCCTCCGCGCCCCTGGCCCAGAGCCAATCGTGAAGCTGACGGGCGCGGTAGGCCGGCTCGCCCATTTCACCGAGAAGCCCGGTGAGCCCGGCGAGGTCGAGGGCGCGGAGATTTTTCATGGCGCTGATAATAACAGAAGCGGGGCGCCTGAGCCCCGTTTTGAGTATCCGCATTTAGGTGAGCCTCCCCGTTGAGGGGGCATGGGTTTAAGGCAGCCCTCACCTCTATTGCGCGATGTTGGGCGGCACACGGAGTTGCCGTCCTACGACAAAACGCATCGGACGTAGGGCGGTGGCTTCGTACCCCGCCCCTGTTCTACCCCCCTCCCCAGCCCTCCCCCCAGAGGGG